>Ga0157363_1001699_pt1 | contig 18712 bp, 6 predicted proteins | sample AttsexASBM1_FD_111477 | JGI IMG/M metagenome (GOLD analysis project Ga0157363, IMG submission 111477) | Fungus gardens microbial communities from leaf cutter ant in Ribeirão Preto, State of São Paulo, Brazil - Atta sexdens ASBM1 | ecosystem: Host-associated > Fungi > Mycelium > Unclassified ... | reverse complement strand
TCGAATGGCATAAATGAAATTAAAAAATTTTAAAGTTGCGCGCTGGCCATTTTTTATTTTTCACTTTTTGTTTAACTGTTTGAGGTACAAACGAAATAATGATCGGTACAAACAAGTACAAACAAAGTACAAACGGCCTGCAGTATTAATTTTTATTTTTGATAAAGTTGAGCGCAGGTTCACATCGGTCAATATCTTGCTATTAGGGAGATACAAACTATATGTTATTCTCTTTATTTAATTAAAAAAACGGTAATTATTTAGAATACGGACTGCACCTCTGATTTTGATGAATTTAGGCTCATTTAATGCGTTTTTGCTCGAAATGAAAGAATCTGTAAAAAAAAAGATGGTTTCCGCGATTCCGAGATATTAAACATTAAAATTGATGACTTGAGATTACGAAATCTGTCATAGCGACAAGATGCAGCGACACGACATATCTATGCGCCGCGATCATGCACAACATGTAATTGAGAATAAGTATTTTCTATTTCAATTACACAAATCCTCTTAAAAGCAAATTTCTCTGCTTTATAAAAATATATTCTATGCTTTAAAAATACAAATTATTTTCTATATAATTTTTAAACAATAATGAGAACAATAATTAATGTTATAGAACTCCTTAATATAATTAAAAATTAAAGACAAGAATGTAAAGTAAAGTAGGAGTCAGCGCGGTAATTGGTGTGCAAGTATAACAATGGATATATTTAAAAGTTTATTTTTAATATAACAGAATATGATATCCGTATAAAGTCCGTACGCATTTCGATTTACTTAAAGTCATTCTCAACAAAATTATAATAATATAATACTATCCTGTTCAAAAGTAGTGTATCAATCATAGTGCTAACCATCCAACATATCAAAAAGATTCCTTATCCCAGTTTATTGATCAAAAAGAAACAAATAATTATACTTTAAATACGAAGCGCCACTACGGTCTGAATGTTAAGATATTGAACTATTATATCATATATTCATTTAAATGAATTATTATAATTTCAGAAATTATAATTCTTATAAAGTGAAGATATGTATAATAGGAATGAGACTGTCAAGGATATATATTAATTTATTTTTTAAAAAAGAAACAACAAGGAGAAAATAGATTGATCCTCGTCGAATTGATGCAACTTGCACATACACATACAGTAGTCAACCAATTGAATATAAAACTTATTTGAGTAATATAATAAAATAATAAGAATGATCCAAATACATTTTTTCATCAAATGAGTAGCTCGAACTATCACAGTTGTTCACTCTTTGGTTACACTGAGAAACAAGACGTGTCACCGCCGATACAAGTACCGACCCGAAACGATCGAAAATATAATTGTAAACAATGATTTTTACATTGTAGAGAAGAAGAATTGACGTATAGGCATAATCTAAACCTTCCGTATCTGTTTGGAAGTTTGAACTCCTTTTTTATTTTTATATGTAGCATTTCGCATGTTAATCTTTTGTTACAATTCCTTTCTATAATAATATTCCAAACTTGCATTCTATCCTAATCGAATTCATGATAAAATTATAACCTGTGGTCTGTAATGATCAAATAGGAAATCGTTTTTCTTCTAATATGATTTCTGTGTTCAAAAATGCGTGTATGTAATTGTCGACCAGTTTGTCCTACATAAGAAGTCTCGCAGTCTTTGCACAATCTTATAGACAACGTTTCTCCGTGAACTGGTAGCTAATGGATCTTTCTGCACTTTGATTAAACTGCGAAGTTTATTGATACTATAAAATGTAATTTTGGATATCATATTGTTTATAATCCTTTAATACTAACGATAATAATCAAGATTTTTTTGATAAAATTTTGGATCAAAAAAGAAAATTACTTTATTAATCATGCCCATGATTACACCTTTTTTCTGTGAGAGGAGATGTCTGGATAAAAAAATTAAGATATCTGAAAAAATCGGTTTTTGATACTAGTCAAATATTAGTCTTTCGTTATGAATGACAATGGTTGTGTCAAGAAAATTAATTTTGTTACCCCCTACTTCGATTATAAACTGTAATCTTAATACAGAATTAAACATTTTAAAAAAATTATTTAGATTTGTGTAATGGGAATCGCTGCTACGATATATCATAAACGTAACAATAAAAAACTTAATCAGAAATTCAATATTATCAAATATATCTTTTCTTATATCTATTTTTTTCAAGATCATTCATTACCATATCAACGATAATCGATAATGAGGAATCCACAGGTGTCCCAAAGTTCTGTTTATAAATTTGGTTATCAAACAAAGTAGACTCAAGAACAAATTGAATTACTAACAAAAATTCATCCTTGAGAACACTACAACATTCCGAGATATAATTCCATCTTTTCTCAATACTCTTTATGGCCAAGTTCAGTGGAATATTAGTAAAAAAGCGAAACCACATTCAAAGAAACTAAGTCTAGTCATCAAAATAACACACATCCAAATAACTAAGTATAGTCATTGTCAATATGGGTATTTTTTAACTTGTTAACAAGATCATAATTATTATTGATGTAGCTTCGCGGCTGTGGTATATATTTAGCAATTATTTTGTGTAAGAACGTTGCAAATATATAAAGAGCATTGTCAATAGATGATACAACGATTTTAAACAGACAATTCAACTTGTGTACCTTTGGGAGACCATAGACTCTTTGGAAGAATATCATCACTAAAAAAAAATCGATTTATACGATTCCGAGATGTAGTTCGATTTTTTCCATCTTGTCAGTAGCTCTTTTAGTTTGTTGATAATTTTTTTAGTAGGATATTTGTTAACTACTTTGTTTGTGTCTTTGTCACTAAGTATTTCATTAATTTTTTGTTTGTATGAATTTTTATCTAATACAACCTAATATTGTTTTTGTCGGCCTTCGTAACAATTAGATTTGAATTATTTTTTTTAATTGCTTAATGAAGAAAAATAAGCCGATTAACATGCCATCAATACAATTTCTGTAAGAAAAAAGTAGAAAGATCATTAATGATTAGATAGGAATAGAAAAGTTTCTGATGTTTGTTTGAGTGTCTTAGGAAATCTTATAACGTTCAATGTTTTTTATAAATTCAAACATCATATCTTTTTTATTGGTGAAAAATAATGAAAAATTTTCGCCTAACTGTAATAAATATTGAACTTTTCTAAGAATCTGTACAGAAGACAAATTGATTAATTATTTATCAGCAAATTTTAAAGAAGAAGAGGCAGTATCTTTCACAAAAGAAAAAGGATTGAGAATGATTTTTATATTATTGGTGTTTTTCGTGGAATTATTTTTTATCGGACTAAGAGAAAAACTATTGTTCTGTAGAAGGATCTTGATGATTTGAGATGTATGTAAGATATTTGACATATAATAATCGATGTATTGAATATTATTATATTGAATATTATTGTATTTTTGTTTTTTTTTATGTTTATTTTATGAAATAGCCAATCCATTTTCTTTTGTAGTCTATTTCTTTCTTTGATATAAAAAATGAATAGGCTCTTTTCATGCCTATATATCAATTTTTAATACAATTTATCAATATTTATAACTGTGCTTTCGATCATTTCGGATCGGTACTTGTATCGATGACACATATTACTTGTTTCTATGTAAAGAATGAATGTCACAGTTCGAGCTATTCATTTGACGAAAAAAATTTGGATTTTATTATTTTATCATATTACTCAAATAAGTTTTATATTCAATTGGGTGACTACTGTATGTGTACATTGCATCAATTTATTAAACTATTTTCTCCTTGTTGTTTCTTTTTTAAAAAATAAATTTAATATATAGATCCTAGACATTCTCATTCCTATTATACCTTCACTTCATAAGAATTACTTGTTTCTTTCTGGCCAGTAAACTGGAATGAATTTAAGGAATCTTTTTGATACATTGGATGGTACCATGGATGGTACCATGGTTGATGCACTACTTTTATACAGGATAGTATTATATTCCATTGAGAATGATTTGAAATAGTCGAAGTCGAAGAAATAAGTCGAAACGCGTACGGACATCATATTTTGTTATATTAAAAATGGATTTTTAAACATATTATACTTGCGTACCAAGTATCGCGCTGACTCCTACTTCCCTTTATATTCTTGTCTTTAATTTGTTATATAATTTTTGTTTTTAAAGCAGAGAATTTATGCTTTTAAAACAAACAAATACTTAATTAGAAGTTATTTAGTTTATCATTCGCAGCTAAAAAATCCATGAAATTAAGCTTATGACGCGTTTTTGTATGAAACAAAAAAATTGGGCAAAAAAAAGCTCTGTGATCCGAGATATTAAGATTCCTTTTCACGCTCATTTTTTTCAGCATCAAAATAAGTCACGTGATCAAAATTGATGTTTGATATTCATCAATTTTTATCATGTGACTTATTTTGACGTCGAAAATGAGCATCGAAATAAGACTCACTCGACGCGTTTTCACTGAAAACGAATGTCTGCTCTGAAACCCTTCGCAATGAGAGTAAAAAGTACAAGAAATTTTTTTATTAAAAAGTCTTATTTGTAGAAAATAAACATTAATTAACAATTTTATATAATAAATACATTCTGTTCTAACATAAGGAAATGAGTTTCGCATGTATTCCTGATTTTAGAAGCTAAATTTCTCAACCGAATACTTTTTGAGCATCCAAACAATTTTTAATTTTCGTTTATTTTTTAGATGATATGTTTTTTATAATTAATACACATCTTTTTGATATATATAATTTTAAGAAACATACAGTCTATTTTATTCTTTATGAATAAATTGTTAATTACTCAACAAGAAATGATCGTCAATTAAATATCAAATCGATGTCAAATGATATTGAAATCATCGTATCGATTCGACTCATTTCTCGGTAGATAATATTTATTTTTTAAAAATAAAGTTTCTTAAAAAATATTTTCTCTATACGAATACTTTTTGCACTTACTGTATATGTTCACCGTTTTAAAAAATACAAATTCACTTCTAATGCAATAAATTTTTTTTGAAGCAGTGAATGGTAATTATTTAGAATACTCCTCCCTTCCCCCACCCGAATTTACACTTGTCACACATATCAATTAGAGAGGTTTTTGTTTTCAGTGAAAACGCGTCGAATGAACTTTATTTCATTAAAATCGGAAAAGAGGTAGCAATTCTGAATAAATATTGACCAAAGTACGTATACATAGCGCTATATTAAGTCAATGTGATAGATTTTCTAACCTTAATAGTCATCAACATCAATTTATTATAATATCTCTCTAATTTAGAATAACCTCCCTCCTTCCTCATCTCAAATCTTAATAAAAATACATTTATTCGACAATTTCGTTTTCAAAACGAAAAAATCTGGTAAAAAACGCGACGATCGGAATTGAGCTATTAAGCGTTAAAGTTGAAGTCTTTAGAGATTAAGATATTTGTCATCTCGAATTAATATAACACTATATATATATATATATATATATATATACTGCATTAATTATATAAATTCATAGCTTTACAAACAAAAATTCGTTGCTTTAAACACACAAATTCTTTGCATTAGCAGTGATTTATGTTTGTGAAATAGAGAATTTGTGTTTTTAAAGCAGTAAAGTCTGTTCTACAATGTGCTTTTTGTTTCCAGTTTCTTGCTTTTTGCTATTTTTTACATCTTGTTTTTCTACTTATTCAGTTTTTTGTTTTATGTCGTCTAAGATAAGAGTTAACGAACTTCAAAACAAGAAATACATAGCAAGAAATACAATTGTCGATAAAACGATTACAAAGGAGTTAACAAAAAAATTAGCAAAAGACAAAAGGTAAAAAATAAGAAGCACATTGTAGAATAGGCTTAAATATGTTTTTAAAGCAATGAGTATGTAATTAATGCACAACATACATAGAGCTGTTCGAATCGAAATGATAGATATCTTAATTTCTAAAATCTTTAACACTTATTGTAATAATTCGATTAATAATAACACTTAATAACTCACGAGGCCGCTGTATTTTTTTGTCAGATTTCTTTCGTTTTGAGTGAAAACATGTCGAATAAGTGTATTTTTATTAAGATTTGAGATGAGGGAGGGAAGGAAGTTATTCTACCTAAATAATTACCATATCTCAGATCACAGAGCAGGCTATTTTTTGCCAGATTTTTTCATTTCACGCAAAATCGTGCCAATAAGCCTAATTTCATTGATTTTTGAAGTGTGAATACTAAACCGAATAATTACAGCAGAGCTATAATTAAATTATAGCAGAAAATAGTTCACCAACAAGTAATTAAATACATACGTAAAAGTCACGGAGCGTGGAAGTGACCTCATCGCATGCTCATATCGCACTTTTGCGTGGCTATAACATATTTCCTAACCTGAATAGTCATCAACTTTAACGATTAATTTCTTGGTTCACAGGGCAGAATGACGTTTTTCTTTTGTTAGATTCTTTCATTTTATGTAATTAAGCTTGTCTCTTTCATAATTACTATCCTTTATAACATTGGGTAAGGATTTTTTAACACTTGCTTGCATTGTTGACACTTGTCTCTCGTCTCAGGGGGATCAGCAGAAATGCTCGCTAGTTCACTCCACACGTTATCCTCATTCATGACAAGTGATTAATGAAAAGTAGAGATTATTTAACAATTGTATACGTAATGTTAGATGACGTGATCGAAGCAGTACGAGTGTCAAGTTTCGTAATCATCATATATCGATATCATAATGTTCATAGCGAAAACTGAGTAAGTCATATAAAGTCGCACAAAATATAGGAAGAAAAACGATCATCCATACACGTAAACAGTAATGGCTGCAGAGAAAACAACTTTGCAACTGTGTAAGGGACTCCGCACAATAAAAGGAACAGGGAACAAAGAACAGAGAATAAGAATTTCAACCTATCAGAAATCATGTATTGCATGGAATACACAGTTTCTGACAAATTGAAATTTTTATTCTCTGTTCTCTGTTTCTTGTTCCTTTTATTGTGCAAAGACTCTAAAACTCTTCAATATGATTTGTTCTTGCTTTTGATTCCTTAAGGTATGTATTCATTGTCACTTGTCGCTCATATTCAGCGATAAATGAGTCACGTGATTTTATATGTCGCTCGAATGTCGCTTATATATAAATGGGCTAACAACGATAAATTTTTGACGTAATTATATTAATTGTGTTGTATAAAATTCTGTAAAGTCCAAAATATCATATTAAAAATGATATTACGATTGGACCTATCAAGTTGATGCGATTGTGCACAACAAAAATAAAGCGAAACTACAGCAAAATAGATTAATGCATTAATAAATGTACAAATTTAAAAAGAAAATATAAAAAAAAAGATTTTGGGTTGATTTCCCTCATTTAAAAGACATGAACATGGATTTAAAAAAATTATTAACGAATAACTGATTATATGCTTCCATACACCCATGAGTCGAAATGTTTTTTTCGTCTATGATCATTTCACATATGCCACAAGTACAACATGTACAACAGCCATCTGAAAATTTCATGAAATTATCGCAAATAATATAATAATTAAATAATAATAATAATAAATAGTAATAATTTAATAATACAATAATTAAATTAGTATAATGTATTGAACGATTATGAAGAAAAGTCGGTATAAATAAATTGAAAATAAAAATAAAAATAATCAGAAAAAAACGTGATAATATGCATCATGAAGCGAATTATTAAATGTTAGAGTTAAGCTAAGTTCGGAACATTACCCGAATACTTCTATGTATTATTTTAGCCTTGTATTTAACATTAGATAATAAGATAATGCACAAGGATATTCGAGTGACGTTTACACAGCTCTAATAACTATTCAGATAAAGAAAACTCATTTTCCTAACCTGAATAATCGTTTCATAAGACTGTCGCATTTTTCTACTTAATTCTACTACATTCTCTCATTCTTTCGAATGGAAACGTTATCGAATGAGTATATTTTTATCAAATTTTGCGATGACATCCGTATTCTAAGACTACATTCCAAAACATCCTCTCCGAGGAAAATTTTATTCGAAATATTACAGTATACATTACATATCCTATATATTTCGAAAATTTTCCTCGGAAAGGATATTTTGGAATTAGCTTAAGTAAATATCCTTATTATCGCTAAAAGTTGGATTAATTTAACTTTTCAAAGGTGTCGCTGGCGACAAGATAGTGGATAAATTGAGGGAGAATTCAATCATCATTTATCGATGTCCACGAAGTAATAAGAAGAAGATCAAACTCGAGATCTGAAAGTAGTCTCGAAACATGTAGGAAAATCATAGTGCCATCACGTGTGACTGTCACGTGATTACAGGTCACATGTATGTACAATATGTAGTGTGTGTAATAGATACATGTGATCTGTGATCATATGACAGTCATTACTTCTAATTTTTCCCGCAAGGCGCGGCACTAAAATCACATCTGTCGGATTTTCCATGGGTTTTCTTACATCGTATTTCGAATCTATTTTTTTCGTGATTGACCACTGGAGTTTGATCTCCATGTCGGTGTCGTTGCGACACTATGAAATTGTACCTTTATAGATCTAAACGTATCACAATGGAATAAAAGTCTGAAAAACTGGCCAAAAGTCAAAATTCGGTTTTTTTATTTCATTATGAAAAGCTGTAGTCACAGGTTTTTAAGATCGCTGACTACGAATCTGTAGTCAGAATTTCAAAATTCAAAATGGCGAATTCAATATGGCGAACAAAATTGTTAAAAATCTTCTAATTGTTGTCAAATTCGGTATTTAGGGATTTTTGATACTGCTGATAAAAAATGTGATACAAAAAATTCGAAATTAAAAATGGCGAATCCAATATAGCGATTATAAAAATAAAAATAAAATTTATTTGAACTGAAACGCCTGTAGTTTGCCTACAAAATCTGTTTCTAGGGCCTATTACAAGGAGGTTACAGTACGATTTCAGATCTTAATTATCATATCGATAAATCAGGATGTTTTATTAAAGTGAGATCTTTCACTTCACATTATTCGGGACGCTTTATTAAAATGAGTCCCCTTGCCTCTCACTATTCGGGATGTTTTATTAAAGTGAGCCCCCTTATCTCTCACTACTTTTAGAGTGCTTAATTTATAGGATTTGAGGATCAGCCTCTTATAATATGTGAATATTTTTTTTCTCTTTAAAACAAATTATCAAAGCAAATATGATTATTTACATCTCCTCATTTTTGCTATTATTGTTCGTTATTGCTTTCATTAGACAGCTCAACATGATCCAAAGTTTCGAACGTTTCCAGTAGTCCAGTTATGTTTTCTGATTCCTGATCATTTGAGCCATCATCGTCTGAGTGTTTCCATTTCAGAAACAGCTAGTAGATTCTGTACTTCAATGAAGAGTGGCAAGTTCTTTTTCTCATTGTACTGGAGACGTGACTATATATTTAAGCTAGAAATTATGGGGTCTGAAATGTTCATCATGCGAACATGAAACATATCCCTCATTGTTACTGTTCTATTGTGCTTGCAACTGTGATCCAGGCGATCCACTGCTTGTAATTTTTGTTTCTTCCTTCTGATGCTTTTTCACCAGCATTCCTGTGGATAGTATGCTATTTTTTATGATATCAGCCCCATGGATTAGCACCTTACGGACTGATGATGACATTGGGTACCATCGATTTCTACAGTTTGGCAGTAGCATTGCATAAGGTTCCGAACAGAATTGCATTTATTAGCAGATAAAGCAATGAGAATAATTTAGAAATAATTTAATTTTTAATTATAAATTAAAGAAGGGTACAGGCCAAGAAGTTCGGCTAGGATGTGAGGTTGCTTGAAAGCTCTGCAGGCTATATTGTTATCGTTTGTGGAGCCATTTTCTCCCGATTTTGGCTGATCTACCTTTAATCCCATTTTTTACCAAAATGATCTAAAATGATCTGAACTTCCCTTTGCCTTTTCCTTGCGAAATTTTCCTTATCTTCTTTACTTCGTATTTGCCATTTTTTGAGATGTAATCTACAAAATATGCAGTAGGCACTCTAGAAACCTTATCCACGCATGGAGTGGACTTATTCCATATTGTAAACTATTTGAACGAGGTAAAAATGTTGTGCTTCTGTATTAGAAAGATCATTAAATTGCCGAGATGTTGCATGACAAATGAGACATGTCTGCATAGCTTATCTTAATACCAGTAATAACATTTAATATCTTTCTATCAATAAGAGTTAAATGCAGAGAAAAATATACAGACACCGTATATATTCCTGTAATTTTATTTGTAAAATTTATAGTGCAGCTATCTGATTGTCAATCGCTTGTTTGTGGTTAAGAATTATTCGTCGATTGTTTAACAAATTCCAGTTTTATTGGTCAAAATTTTGTAAATTGTGAACTTCTGTTATTCCACAGAATTATATTATTTCCACTCAATAAGGATATGAGAGTAATAGCAAATAGATTTTCATTAGAAACTTCTGCACTACTACTTGCCTCAAATTTTTGTTTGTACGTTTTGAATGGCCACTACTACTCCCGTCAAAACCTCAGGAATATAAAACCATTTCAACCTCGTTTATATAATTCTCGTTCAAATACTGAACAATGACATCAGTCTGATATTCTATAATTCTTTGTATGATTGAGAAGCGATTGAACTGAAACTTCAGTCATAGTTAATAAAGGTTATATCCTGCTCAGACGATCGACATTTCATCTTAACAGTCGAAATATATACTCATACGCCGGAAATATCGATTCCCCATGATTTTACTAATGAATGTAAACTTAAATAATTATCTTTAGATAGCCCACGATCTGACAAATACTGCAAGCTTCATCTACAGTTAATTTTCAATGTGACAATCGGCGCAGGATTTTTTATGATTTCTTTAATTTTTGCCATTTTTATCGGGCTTTTCAAAATTTCTTTCAAAACTACTCTCAAATCATTATCACCTGATTGCCTAGCTGTATAACAACATGCTATCAATATTTTTTGTATATCATTCTAATTCTGATTACTAATAATAGCAGCTTCTCGCCTCTTGGAACGTTCAGATTTTTTTTTTTAAAAGATAGATGTGGACGTCCATAATTTTGCATTGGAAAACTAGAGGTTGGGATTATTTTAAATATTTTATGCATCAAGTATTTTAAACTCAGAACTGATTTCTGCATTCATCGACTCATATCTCGTACGCATTTTATACACAGCGTTGAATTTATCCAAAGATTTGTATTTTAGGATGGTTATATATCGTTTTAGTTGAATTAAGGCAGAAGCATTTATTGGGTTGTCCGGAAAATTCGTGCCGCAAAAGATTTAAATTTAATAAATGAAATTAAAAATTTAAATCTTCTGCGTTTCAATTTTCCTTCAAAATCAGCAAGAACTTTCCGGACAATCCAATACATTTGCCTTGCAAATATTAAATTTTTCAAAAATATATCGAACTACTATTTCTACATCTTCTTTATTTTCCATTATGTCAAGGATTTCTTTTTTCATGAATTTATATATTTTTGTAAATATATAAAATCTAAAGATATAACCGAGCAAAAAAAAAAATATATATATATACAATATATATATATATATATATATATATATATATATTCAAATTTTTACATATTTATTTGGATATTGATTAATTAATTTCAAACATTGTCGGATTGCGATTGCTTCGAAATTTCATTACTCGATAAGATCAATAAAGATTAAAACATCAAAAAAACATAACATAATTTCTCAGTGAGTTTACTATTTATATTTAAAAACGAAGAAAATTTTAAAAAATTCTATGCCTATCAATTGCGAAGTCTAAAGCCCATTCTACAATGGGCAGTAGCAGCAGTGGATTAAAAGGAATAGGCGTAGAAATCAACCAATCATAGTTGAATGTGAGAAGGATAATCAATGATTAATGTATGATTAATCGATTTCTACGCTTTAATTCACTATTGTTATTGCTCATTGTTATAGACCATGCATAAGGTTCCACAATCCACTTAACGCTGCAAATATTTCGCTAACCAATCAGAAGAAAGAATTTTACGAATTGATCAATCAAAGAATGCTTCAAAGTATTTACAGCGTGAAGTGGATCACATATATCTTAAGATATTAGAAAGAAATATCATCATATTAGAGCCAGGATTAAAGATCCCATCAAGCGTAACTAGCTATCCATCACTATTCGTTCGAGACCATGGCGCGCGACAGCATGGTGGGGAGCAACGAAAAATAAAAAATATGCAAAAATGTGCACATGAGGATCGAAGAAGATTACAACCATCAATATGACATGTGATATTAGTCGTTTGGACATGAATTGTTGTGCATCGTGACAACGAAAATTTATATAAATGGAAAAATTTTATAAATTTGATAAAAAACATCGTATTTGTAAATTTAAAAAAATTTTGTTATTGTTATGTTTCTATTTTCACTCAACAACCATCCAAGTACTTAAAAAATTAATAACATTTTAAATATGACAAATATTCTGAATTTATCAAAAATATGGTACATAGCTCACAAAACAAATTCAGTGACTCTTTTACTTTCATTGCCTTGTCAAATCGAAATAAATTGATGACGCCTTTTTATAATTTAGAATTAAAGTTTCTTCATCTTATTTACAAAACAATATTTGTTTTATTCGAATTACAAGATTGATTTTTGGCCAATTTTTCTGACTTTTATCTCATTGTATAAACGAATCATATTGAAGAATTTTACAAAATTGCTTTCTTTACTGAACGCAACCAATGATAGGAAATATATAGATCTAGTTTACATTGTGCACTTGATCATCATGCATCATCATCATGCACTTGATACATGTACTAACTAGTAATTTTTTATTAAATTATTTTAATTTCAGTAATATATTTAAAGAATGATATATTAGGTGTAGTAAAAAGAAATCCATTATTTTTCCATTCAATTTCATGCAAAAATGATTTCTTTTTACTATACCTAATATGTACTAAATTGGTACAATATCATCATAATAATTACTTAAATATACATATCATGTATATATTTCAACATATCGTCGAAATTAAAATCATTCAATAGAAAATTATTAGTTAGTACTCGTATCAAATGCATGATGTAAACTAGGCCATAGTAAAATTAAAGCCTGCGGCAGGCAGGCTTTATTGTTATTACTTGTTTTTCTACTGGATTGCTAGCTGGATTAGAATCTTGCCACTGTATTGGCTGTGATGTTGGCACTTACAGCATCGCAGCCAATACACTTTACACTGTGTTACAATATGAGTACTGTAAACAATTGACAACAGAGAAAAAAGCAGGACACTCCTCATCTTGATCGCAGTCCTGATCCTCCGAGTTGGTAGACTTTCGTTCTGCCACTGAATCATATAACCTTGATGCTATTGGTATCTCTGTTGTGTATAAACTGTGTGTGCGTGCGTGCGTGCGTGCGTGTGTGTGCTGTGTGTAGAAGTACAAATTAGTTCGATCCGTTTCCCTAAAGATGGCTCCAGCTGTTGTGAATGGTTCATAGTGACAGTTATTTTGGCGGTTTCAGAGAGGTTAAACATCTGCTAATAATATTCAATTTATATCACTTTGAGTTTCATATAAAAACTTTGATTTTTACTGTGTTTGAAATGTCGAATTTTGTGTTAACCAAGCAGCATTTGCGGGAGGTTTTGATTTTTTGCTTTAATTGGAAGAAAAGTGCGGCTGAAGCCTATCGAATGTTTGTCGAAATTTATGGCGACACTGCTCCAACTGATAAATCATGTAGGGAATGGTTTCGACGTTTTAAGGATAGTGATTTCAGCGTTGAAGACAAGCCTCGCTCTGGACAGCCAAAAAAATTCGAAGACAAAGAATTAGAGGCATTACTCGAAGAAGATCAGAGTCAAACGCAAGAGGAGCTTGCAGAATCATTAGGGGTAACTCAACAAGCTGTTTCTGTACGATTGAGAACCATGGGAATGATTCAAAAACAAGGAAATTGGGTGCCTTATGAACTGAAATCGAGAGATGTTGAAAGGCGATTTTTCACTTGCAAACAGCTGATTTAAAGACAACAAAGAAAAGGTTTTTTGCATCGGATTGTGACTGGAGATGAGAAGTGGATATTCTACGACAATCCCAAGAAGAAAAAATACTACGCTAAGCCTGGTCAATCGTTGCCATCGACCTCAACATCAACACCATGGCCGAATATTCATGGTTTGAAAATCATGCTCTGGTGGGACTAAAAGGGTCTTGTTTACTATGAGCTGTTGAAACCTGGCGATTTCATTTCAACCGGGCGATCGATATCAGCTACAATTGATTTGTTTAAGCCGTGCATTGCGCCGGAACAAAGATATGATAAAGTTATTCTTCTTCATGACAAGGCTTGGCCTCATGTCGCTAAAGTAGTAAAAAAATATTTGGAAACGCACAAATGAGATTTTACCGCACCCGCCATATTCTCCGGGTTTTGGACATTGCTTCTTCTGATTACTGGTTGTTTCGAAGGATGCAGCAAGTCATCGGTTCACTTCTTTCGCAGAAATCGAAAATTGGCTCCAAAATTGGATCGCCTCCAAAGACGAGTCATTTTTTCGAGATGGAATTCGAAAATTGCCTGAGAGATGGAAAAAAGGAGTAGGCAGCGATGGACAATACCTTAATTAATCTGTTCATTCATTTTGTTTTGAAATAAATGCACAAGAAAACGGACCGAACTAATTTGTACTCCCAATATATATATATATATATATATATATATATATATATATGTATATACATATGTCATATAATGAAATTAAATAATTGGCGCGCGCATGTATTATCCAGTATGAAAAAAATTAGACATTTCATAGTATATAACACTTTATATTTAGTAAATTTCTGTGTTTTGTAAGAATACAGTATGGACACTGAACTTTTTATGTAGTCTCGAATTTTTAGTGTATGCGTCGAAAACGCAGGTAGATTAGATTATCTGGATCTCCTTCCGATAAAATGTAATTAATAAAATTAAGTTTTACTAAAAAATTAAATCAAATTTTTTCAGAAATGTTATATTATGTAGATACAGTAAATACTGTTATATTTGTACACATACAAAGTATTCTCGTAATAAAATATGCATTTGTGTGTGTATATTATTAACTTACAACTTCACATTTAATTACAATTTTCATGTAATATATTATTTGTTCATACATAATTATTCGATTACAATTTTCATATAGTATTTAATCAATTATTAATTTTTATTTATTATTTATTGTTTAATATTATTATTATTAATATGAATATTATCTTTATGTAATGAGTTCGTTAACGTTATATTATTATATAATTCTGATTTATATATATATATATATATATATATATATATATATTATATATACTCGCGATAAATAATTTTCATGACACAATCAAATTTGTCTTTTTTTTAGAAAAATCATCCTATAGCTTTATAAAAATTCAAATTTAAGCGCCTTTCCCAATATGGCGGTGAATCACGTGATCTGGAACCCACTATATCAAAAGTGCTAACATTCAATGTCCATACTATTTATACTTATATTGTGATCTAACTCTTTGCTGGAAAACATCCAATATAAGGCCTAATTGTGAATGTGGGCATAAGGGTGAAGTCTCGTGAAGCATATTTGATGCGTATCGCATAGCCACGTAATCAATTATCTGTAAAACACGAAAACAGCGAATCTCTTCTGATTGGTTACGCGGTTATGTGCTACACAATAAGTACACCTCATGAGACTCTTAAGAGTTTCATGAGGTGTATTTATCGCGTATCACGTAACCGCGTAATGCCTCCGACACCAGCGCGATGGTCATCGCGTGCGACACGCGATATCCAATGAGTGTACAGCTTTATCGATATTCTCATTCTAGTATACTCATTCTAGTATACTCATTCAGGTATACTGTCATTGGATATCGAGTGTTGCGTGCGATTAACATCGCACTGGAGCCGCTAGAGCCAGGTCTGGATTTATGATAGGTGCTTTAAACCTTAAATCGCAAGAAATTGAACAATTATAGTCGAATACGAGGAGAATAATTAATTGTGATTCGTCCATTCCTTATAGACTAAAAACCTATTGTAAATCCGGGATAACCAATCAGAAGCGATTCGCTGTTGTGGTTTCGCGTTTTACTGATTATTGATTGATTATGTCTACTGCACACTGAATGCGATGAGCGATTTCATATCCAATGAAAGCTCTACTTTGCATTGTCACTTGAGAAAAAGCAAAGTTTTTATTAGATATCGGTTGCTCATCGTTTATCGCACTCAGTGCAGTAGGCATTATGCCTCTGGCACACTAGTGCGATATTCGTCGCGTGCGATACGCGATATCCAATGAATTTACCGATGTTTTCATTCTAAATGTATATTCTCATTGGATATGTCGCGCGCGACGAACATTGCACTGGTGCCGGAGCCATTACGCGATAAATACACAATAAATACGCTTCATGGGACTTCACCCTTATGCCCGTCTTCATAGTCAGACCTTGTACTTAAGGCTTCTTTAAATTTATCTTTAAATGCTCAGTAGCCAATGAAATAATTCATAGAGCATCTGAAGATAAAGTGTGCCTTCCAAGCAACACGATGTGATACAATGATCATGTCTTTGTTAACATTGGCAAACAATAAGAATGTAACGATCCATTGTGTCATTTGTGTCGCTTGTTGAAAGACACATATATTTAAGGAAACCTTAAATATAAGGCCTGACTATGGCTAGTATTCATAGTTGATATTATTATATTTCAAGATCATCTTAAGTAATATCTTTAGACCCTAATGCGGCTCTCTGATTGGTTTGTGACTTCTTAAGACCGTACTGAAAAATGGTCTTGAATATAAGATCCGATTATGAATATGGGCATTAGTTTTCCTTCCTGACCATAAGCCTATTCTTTTTAGCTAATCATCTTGCAATGAAAAGAGAATACACTTTATGTTTCTCTTTCTATAGGAAGAGAAACATAGAGTGTGTTAAACAAGGGAAGATTCAGTACCAATTTCACTACGCGAAACAGGCTGGTGTTAGTATAAATATATACAATATGGACTTTTTACAATCTCCAATTTTAGCGCTTGCGTCGATTTTCAACCAGGAATGTGGCTGCCTTCAGTAAGTTAAAATTGTAGATTAGGTTAGCTGGATCTCTTTCGTATAAAATATAATTGACTCTTTCGCCTACAATATTGTGTGAGACTCGTGAAAATCAGGCCCAACGTGACCATCACGGATGAGAGCCATGGTACGTCATACAAAGCTTAATTTTTTTTTTAATTTGTAAGAGAAAATTAAGGGCAAAGGGTTAGTAAAATTAAGTTTTACTATAAAAAATTAAATTAAATTTTTTCGGAGACACTATATTATGTAGACTATTATATTTGTATTGTACGATAAAATTTTCGTAATAAAGTATGCATTTGTGCGTGCGTGCGTGCGTGCGTGCATGCGTACGTATATTATTAAATTACAATTTTCATATAGTATTTAATCAATTATTATTTTTAATTTACTTATTACTGTTAATATTATTATTATTATTAATGTGAATATTTATATAATGAATTCGTTAACATTATATTATTATATAATTCTGATTTAAAAATATATACTCCCTGTAAATAATTTTCATGAAAACATAATCGAATTATGTTTTCTTTTGAGAAAAATCATTCTGTAGCTTTATAAAAACTCAAATTTATAAGCGTCTTTCCAACCCACAATATAGCAGCGAGTTATGTGATCCCTGGGACTCACTACTATCAAAGATGCCAACACTCAGTGTCTATATTGTACCAGATGTATAAGCTTAAATCCGCTGTTTGTTCATAGGTGGCATTAGTGAGCGTACATAGCTATCCTGGGCACATAACACATTTTTTTTTATGTGTTTGACATCTGTCAACATTAACCAGTGCACATCATCAGCGATTTCATACAACAACATACATACATTTTTTCTTTCGTGATAATGTCTAGTTTTTTGCTAAAAAAAAAGTATATGCGGGAAGCTTTGCTTTTCTGTTTCAATTTGAAGAAATCGGCTGGCGAATCGCATCGAATGCTTGTGGAGGCCTATGGCGACAATGCTTTATCGGAAACAACATGCAGAGATTGGTTTCGCCGATTCAATGACGACAATTTTGTGTGAGTGACAAGAAACATGAAAATCGGCCCAGGTTGAGGACTGTCAATTGCAGGCTCTTTTGGACGAGGACGATACCCAATCGCAAAAAATGCTTGCCGAGCAATTGAGTGTTTCTCAAGCAGCCATTTCCATGCGATTACATACTATGGGAAAGGTTCAAAAGATCGGAAAATGGGTGCCGCATGAACTGAACGATAGGTAGATGGAGCGACGCCAAAACACATGCCAAATTCTGCTTGCCAGACAAAAAAGAAGTCGTTCCTGCATCGGATGATAGGCGATGAAAAGTGGATCTATTTTCAGAATCCTAAACGCAAGAAATCTTGGGTTGATCCCGCCCAACTATCAACATCTTCCTCAAGACCAAATCGCTTCGGACGAAAGACGATGTTGTGCATTTGGTGGGATCAGGAGGGTGTCATCTACTACGAGCTGTTAAAACCTGGTGAAACTGTTAATGCTCACCGCTACCACCAACAACTGATCAAATTGCACCGTGCTCTGCGTGAAAAAAGGCCGC
>Ga0157363_1001698_pt1 | contig 18712 bp, 14 predicted proteins | sample AttsexASBM1_FD_111477 | JGI IMG/M metagenome (GOLD analysis project Ga0157363, IMG submission 111477) | Fungus gardens microbial communities from leaf cutter ant in Ribeirão Preto, State of São Paulo, Brazil - Atta sexdens ASBM1 | ecosystem: Host-associated > Fungi > Mycelium > Unclassified ... | reverse complement strand
TTCCTATATACTTGGATTTTGCAAAGAACTAAAGGCAAGAATCATATTAAAGAATCGCTAAACTGCAGATTAGTTTTCTCTGCTGAACGTAGCTAATGTAATGAGAAATAACCAATTAATTATACAAGCCTACAAAAAAACATTTTTTTTATCCAAAAATGGCAGTATGCCATATAATCCTGAAAGTTTTCAGCATGCTAAAACCAAATCCGTAGCCAAAATTGTTCCATTACGTCAAGTTTCCGAGATATTCTAAAAGTGTCAAAAAGGCTTATTTCAGGCATTTTTAGATTAAAATATCTCTATCTAAACCTGATGTGATGGAGCAATTTTGGCTACGGATTAGAATTCAATATGATAAAAATCTATGAATTATGATTATAAATGGATAAACACAGTAACATGAAAAAAAATTAGATATATTGCGGTCTTAAAGCGTTTCCAGACGATATGGTCAATGTATACGCCAACTTTGCATACATTCACTAAATATTGACTATATTCAATATGAATAATTATTCACAGTTTAATTAACAATAGCAAATAAGTGAAAATCGAAAGCGGACATCCGAATAATTGTGTGTTTTAGAAACTATTATAAGGCGCAAAGAACTCGGAATTAGAACCATATCAAATTCAAATGATGCATTGTAATGGTTCTGGGTTTTAAATCTCTTCGTGGTTACAATAACTGTTCTATTCATTTTATTTTTAGGAATATATTCTGCAATCCAAATGTCATCATGCGTATATTGTCCGCTTTCATGTCCACGCAATTACTGCCACAATAATGGAAGGAAAGTTTTTTTTTCTTTAAGGCAGGGTTCTTCCAATATTTTTTGGAGAAAAGATCTTTTCCGCATCGAGGACGGAAGAGTTTTTGAGCATTACTTGAAATATCATCGGAAACACGTCTCCACGCCCAAGCACGGTCCTCCTTACAGAAGAGAGAAAGAAAGAGAGAACGAGCAGTTCACGAAACGTACAGCGTCAAAGTTTTCGTAATGGGCGAGACCCGTCTCTCGAAAACGTTATTCAGCGGGTGGTAAAAGTACTGACACGTGTCCTCCTTGTGTATATATAGGGGTGCCTGCCAAGAAAGTATTGCAGTTCTTTGCAGAACGTCTGCAAGACAACATCAGTGAATATTCGTCCTTTTGACATTCTTTGGTGGAGATATTCAACTGTTCAATCATCGATTACAAGAAAATCGATTACAAGAAAAAAAGGTAAGTTTAATAAAGAAAACACTCGATCGCAGGCTGATTGTAGTAAATTAATTTAATATATGAATGTTATGTAGTTAAGATTATATTTTGATGATTTATAGTAAGAAGTTAGATTATATCAAGATTACATCATTCTATGTAAAATATTAAATGTTAAATTTCAAATTATTACGAATTAATTAAATTATTACAAAGTAATTTTAATCAATGTAATTAATATTTTAAAAATTGCAATATTTATTTACTAACATTCAGTAAAATTATTGCGAATGGATTTTGTATAATATTATATTTTAATATTATTATTTGCAAGAAAAATTAAAAACTGGCACTAGTTGAAATATTTATGTCACACAAAAAAAAGATTGAGCGTAAGGTACCACCCTGTATAATATTGGCATCGCGAAACCGGTTTAAGAGTTGCTTCTTCATGAAAGTTCGGACATTTATGTAAATCCACAGATAACGAAGAAAGCACTAATGATCACAATAGGCTAAAGATAAATTTCTTTAAATTAGAACAGATCATGGAAATTATGTTCATGCACATTAATTTCATATTTCTTTAGTGACCGTGGCGTAAAAAGAAGAAAAATGATAACATTCGTACTTCTTACTGCTTTGGTGACGTTGTCCTCTGCCCAATTTCAACCACAACCCAGCGGTCGAATTCTAGAATCACCGAATCCAGCACTTTGCGCGCAGAGTAAGTCTCATATTTATTATTTATTATTGTCAATATTATTAAAAAGAGGAGTATAAAAGTCAACGCAAATTTTTTTTATAGCGGAAACATTTATATAACATAAATTTCATAACAAAAGATATAAACGGTTTGAACATATTATTTGCAGTTTTTTGATTTAAAAGAAAGAAATTATAAAATTATTAGCTAGTGTATCTATCAAAATAATAAATACCTAATTAAATTATATCGCTTACTTTTTATGTCATTATTTTAATCTAGCTAAGGAACATGAAAATAACTTCTAAAAACATTTAAAATTTTTTAATTATCCTTTGTATCTTTAAATTTCTATATTGTTTAGAAATGAGAAAGAGAGAAATGAAGAAAAAATGACATGTAAAATTAATTTTTAAAAATATTATTTAAAAATTAAAAGTAATTAATTTAATACTGTTATTGTTATTCTCGGCAAAGGAAATTGCTATTGCCATTATTAATTTTATGCTACTAGATTGATCATAGAAATCATCGTTTAGAGAACCTTTGTTGATCTTCTACTAAGATAAGTAATATGTTCCCGCGATGCTTAAAGATCCACGCTGGAGAGAGTCTTCCTTATTCCTGTTTTCCTCGACAATTGATTGTTTATCCAAGAAAACCTCGAACTAGAGAAAGTATTTTCAATATTTATTATTAAAGAGAGGCCGTGACCCATAATCCTATGACGGAATTCTCCTCCTACTTTGATTTTTTACTTCCTACTCTGCCTCAGTCCGCTTCGAGGTCATTGTTTAACTCTCGACTCTTCAGCCATCCCCGTCCAACGCGTCCTCTTACATCGACGTCTATCGTTAGTTAACACCATCGCTAATTATACGTGCCCATCCAGCCTTATATCTCGCGTCTTTCTGGGTTCACGCTCGTTATAGAAAGTGTGACGATGACACGGACAGCAGTGTAACCCGAATGCATTTGAATTGGAAATTCTCGTCCTCGTCGTAAGTAGTACGGAATGTCAGTTGGCATTTTCATCGTTTTTTGATTGGGTCGAAATGGTGATAATATATCATTGTTAGAACATTCATGCTTATCTATTTTGGAACGGAAAATCTTTTGGAAATCAGTTCTCAGGTTCTTATAAGCTACATTGTAAACAAAGATAATTCGTAGATAAACGATTTATCAATCAAATTTTTTTCTTTTTCAAGAATATAATCTTGAACTCTTTTGGAATCGGTTCCCAGATTTTGATCAGGAATAAGAAATCTTTTGAGAAACTTCCTATTCCTTCCGATTCCTAGATTCTGATAAGCTATATTATTAATCAAGATAATTCGTAATAAAAGATTTATCAATTCCCAAAAAAGATTAAGTTTTATTTAAATTACATTCCTGTTTTTTAAATTCTATTTTTATTAAAGATAATGAAATAATTTTAACTTACAAGTTGAAAGACTCCTTTAATTAAAATTTTAATTAAAATTGTATCTCGTATTATAAATATAAACAATCAGATTGTCGCCTTGATGATATGTATATTATTTTCTTAGTTGTCTATTTTTATTAATTTTTCATCTTTATTAAAATAAGATGAATTTGTTTTCTCTATTCTATATAAAAATCTTATTAAAAAAATCTAATGATAGAAGAATTAAATCATAATACAAAACTGTCTGATGGAACATCGTCAAGCTTTCAGACTTCTAAGACGAAAGAATGTGGTATGTACGGAACTCAGATAACCGATTATTCATTCATTAGGCGTAGCCTATCGACGCGTTCCAAGACACGCCTCATAAAAAACTTTCTTTTTCTTTATTTAGAAAGTGACGATGTAATCAGCATACTACACTGGTGCCAATGTCTAGGTCGTGACTGTGGTCCCCCGAGGTCATCGTCACGACTGACACTAATTTTGTAACTTTCACTCCGGGAATGAGCGAAAGATCTCCAGCTCTTCCCGGTTAACTCTCGCGTTCAAAGATATTCATAAAGATTATGGCCTATTGTTTATTGCCTATCTGATTTGCTTCATCTTCTAATTACGGTTTTTCACAGGAAGCATCCATCGACGATTCAATGGAAAAGGTTATTACTTCTCATGGGCCGATCCGAGGACAACTGGACAGGAGGTAGATTGGCTGTCAGGTAGAAACTTCTGCCGACAACGTTGTATGGACCTGGTTTCGTTGGAAACCTCGGCCGAGAACGAGTTCATCAAGAGTCACATCGTTCAAAGTATGCATGATTCTGCAAGTTGTATTTATGGAAGCAAAAACAAAGGATGACGAAATGAAACGTTTCTCTTGTAGACAACATAAAGTACATCTGGACCTCCGGTCGTCTATGTGATTTCAAAGGCTGTGATCGGCCGGATTTACAGCCCCTTCATATCAACGGCTGGTTCTGGACCGCCGAATTACAGAAGCTCGCGCCGACCAACGATCGTAGCCAAAATGACTGGTCTGAGAGTGGCGGGTAAGATTTATTATTATTATTTGCAGTATAACGCATTCTTATAGCATATATCAACTTATAATTTTGTATGTGAAAATAATGCCTCTTAGAACGCTTATATCAAGATGCCAAGAGAGTACAAATGCTATTTTCATTATTGAGATCAAGGATGTCGAACGGTTGTGATTAGATCTTTTTCTATTCAGTGTAAATTCCTGTTATTATCTGTTCTGTAATGATCTCTGTATATACACGCATATCAATACTCAGGGTCTAATACTCAACTTTCTTAAATATCTACGATATAAAAACAATAATATATGCATCTCGCAAGAATTATTGTGGACAATATGTACGTTTTTAGCATCGGCAAACCACAACCTGATAATCGTGAGGCTCTTCAGGGAGGCGCTCCTGAAAATTGCCTTGCAATCCTCAATCAATTCTACAACGATGGAGTGAATTGGCACGACGTGGCATGTCATCACAAGAAACCATGGGTCTGCGAGGATAACGAATCTCTTTTGAAATATGTTCGCTTCACCAATCCTAATATTCGTATATAATGGAAAAAAAAACTAAGTAATGACAGCTTTATCTTGGTTTGAGTAGATTTAAGCATACCTATAAAATTACAACATTCAAAAGCGCATCTATATGACACGCCAGTGAAGCGACTGAATAGTATATCATCTTATTTATTGTATTTAATACTTCCATACTCTCATTTACCCAAAAAACATGAATTATTTAATGAAAATTTTATGAATGTTAACTTCAGGAAATATCACTATTTATATTATATACTAGATATAATCATAGATACACATGGAAAATTATATTTAATAGAGAGACTGCAGTTCAAGATTTATAGTTTACTCTATATAAAAAATTATATATTCCTAAAATATTATACTAATTATATATTCAGATAGCAATAAATTTATGAATGAATAATATGACGAATTTATTTATTATTAAAAAACATCATTTTACTTTATATATATCAATTTATGGCAAATATTATTGGGTTAAATTACCCTTTCTTCATATAAACATTCAAGATATACAAAACTGCTTATTATAATAAATATCACAGATATTTAAAAAATCAGTACCTAAATGATATAATATATATTTACTCCATCAGATATGTAACAAGACAAAGTATTCACAAAAGAGTTTAAAAAAGTTTTGACAATTATTTTTGATTACTTTTTACCTTCCACCATTATGATGTGATATCCGAACTTCGTTTTTACCGGTGGATCCGTATAAACCGGAGATCCCAAGCTAGAAACTGGTAATGCAAAGGCAGCATCTTGGAAAGGTCCCACCATGGAACCTCGCGTCATCCAACCAAGATCACCCTTTAAAATAATAAATAAAATACAAGATTTATAATACATTTCCTCTCTAATTATTCACATATTCAAAGAATATAAATATATTCTTTATGTTACCCCAGATCTGGCTTTGTCCTCGCTGTATGTTGCCGCAACCTCATTGAATTTCTGACCAGTCTTCAACTTCTCCAATGCCTCCAATATCTTGGACTGTTTCTCGCACAAAATATGTCTAACCTGTGCCCAGGGAAAAACTGTATGAAGTAAATGACACAACAATCAATAGTAAAAATCTATTTTTATACAACATTTGTAACTGGAGTAATCAATCATTGAAAGACCGATTACGTGTGATACACATGTCGCTATCAGATAAATTCCAAATATGTTAAAATGCATCTTCACCTTCACCGAAATTCCTCCTTTTTTCTCTGTCTTCCCGCCGCTGCTCTCCTCCGAGGATTTTCCCTTGCTGGACTTCACGGTACCGGCGTTCTTCTTCGGCGGCATGATCGCGTGCTATCAATGTAACTTCGGGTTACAATCAATACAACGGAAATCAGCTGGAAATAGCATGTTTGAAGAGTTAGCTGTAGATAAATTTTACGAATGGATAATCGGTAATGCCGACATAACCAACTATCGATGACGAAGCTTGAAATTCAAGCTGTCGAATGTGAGCATGTATATAGAATTCAAGGTCGGGAGATAAAGGAGATATAAACATGTGTATGTGAGTTGATTTTCAGTGCACTTCAGCCCAACTCTGGTCTAGGATCCATTGTAATCAACAACGCAATTGTGATATACTATACAGCCTATATATATTTTGAATCTTATATTTGTTTCTCTCTTTATTTTACATTTGTATTTTGCTTCAAGCTTGGCGTTCTGTGATAAAGCGTGCTTCTGTATCTAGCAAGAACCGGCATACTAATTTTATAGAATATTTAATCTCGATACCAATTAACGCTGATAATAGTGGTAAGTAAATTAAAATCATTGTGTATCATTTAAATAGTCACGAGAAGAGTTTACTCGGCTTTTTCCATAGTCGATTTGCTATCATATTTGTGGCAAATTTCATTATTTCTGCTGACAAAGTATTTACCAACAAAGTTTGTAAATCTGTTTTGTCAGATTCGGCTATCTGAGTTATCACAGTTTCTTCTATAATTTTATCTGTAGAACATTTTTTAACTTAAATTGTGCAAGAAAAACAAGAAAAAAAATTGCAAAAGAAGTTAAACTTATTTATTGCCACGTTGATATCTCGCTGTTAAACTTAATAGCGAAAATACATATAAGCTTTAAGATATCTTGTAAAATATTTAAGATATATAATATTTAAATGCACATTTAAATATTCAAGATATTTATAAAAGATGTATTTATAAATTTAAGGAACTTTTTAAATATCTGAGAGATATAATTTATAAAGAGTAAAAAAATCATTCAGCAGTTATATATGACAGATAATACATACAATACTGCGTAAAACAATCTTAATGAACATAGGTCGAAATAAGCTTGACCGTTTCTGATATAAACATGTTTTTTGTATGTTAGCATTACGGATGACTTATTAGCTTCTACAATGTTCTCATTTAATTCCTATATTCATATTTCATCATTTTATTCCTATATTTCATAACAGAAAATTTCACTGACAATAAATCATTTGTTATCAACTGTATATATTATTTGATGATTTGATGAATACAGTTATAACTGCCAGTTATAATTGCCTAAAATCTTCTGTTATGAAGTATTTATGGAAATTGAATGGAGACATTTAGGATATTGTTTATAAATACTGAGATAAACATCATATGAGATACGTAGAAGCTATTAAGGAGTCATTGATGATGCTGAACATACAAAAAAAATGTTTATCTCAGAAACGGTTGAATTTTCGATCTATGTTCACTAAGATCTTATATTCAGTAGTATGTAATATATATCTATCATATAAATAAATGATTTTTTAAATATCTTTTATATTATTATAATTTATTACAGTTAATTTTTATTTGATTGATAAACAAAGGAAAAGACTGCTATATAATGGAACTGATACGGCCAGACCGACCATCTAAATGTACATATAAAGTGAATGGGGAAAATTCACCACATACGAAACAAACGAAGTAAGTTTGTCATAACTGAAAGCTTTACAAAGAATTTTGTCCATATAATCAATTTACACATCTTTTCGCAATTGCACGATATACATTACAAACTTGTGCTAATTTTAACAGAAGAAAAATTTCACCACATGCTTTGAGATATCAAAGTTTATCAGACTACACAAATATGTGTTATTACTACATTGTCATACATGAAACAAAGAGAGAACATCATAAAACTTGTCATAAATATTGCCATAAACTGTAATGGGCTATGCAAATAAACATGACTTAGATAGTTATTGTAAGATATTAATGTAACAGATATGATAATAGCATGTTTGCGTTATTTTCTAGGTTTCCAAATCGTAAAAAGATATTGCCAAACATTTTAAGTACAATTGGCCAGACACCTCTCATTCGACTTAATAAAATTCCCAAGGCTCATGGAATCAAATGTGAAATGTGTTAGTACAAATTTGATATTATATTAATTATAGAATAGAAATTTTATAGAATAGAAATTTTCTTTAATAATAAAAATCTGATGAGAAAATTTTTCTATGTTATACAGACGTTAAATGTGAATTCTTTAATCCCGGAGGATCTGTCAAAGACAGAATAGCGGAGAGAATGATCTCAGATGCGGAAGAAAAGGGTCTAATAAAACCGGGATATACCATCATCGAACCAACAAGCGGAAACACTGGAATCGGTTTAGCCATGGCCGCAGTAGTCAAGGGCTATAAATGCATCATCGTAATGCCAGAGAAAATGTCTAATGAAAAAGTCTATGTGCTTCGCGCTTTGGGTGCAGATATAATTAGAACACCGACTGAAGCTTCTTGGGACAGTCCGGAAGCGCATATCAGTGTTGCCCAAAAATTGCAAAAGGAAATACCCAATAGTATTGTTTTAGATCAGGTGCCTTATTTCAATAACTTTTTTAAAACATTCTTAAATTAATGAATTATATTTTTATGTAAATACTATTATTTTAATGTAAATACTATTAAATGTTACATAGTATACAAATCCTGGTAATCCATTGGCGCACTATGACCAAACTGCAACAGAAATTTGGGAGCAATGCGATGGCAATATAGATTATGTGGTACTTGGTGCTGGCACTGGAGGCACTATATCCGGAATTGGAAGAAAATTGAAGGAATTATCGCCTAGTATAAAAATTATCGGAGTAGATCCTAAAGGCAGCATTTTAGCGGAACCACCTGAATTGAATGAAAACAGCGTTGGTTTCTACGAAGTAGAAGGAATTGGTTATGACTTCATTCCTACCGTTTTAGATCGAAAAGTGGTTGATGAGTGGCACAAAACTGAAGACGACGAATCTTTAAAAGCGGCGCGAGAATTAATTAGGAAAGAAGGATTGTTGTGTGGCGGTAGCAGTGGTGCGGCACTCGTGGCGGCGTTGAAAGTCGCCAAAGACTTGCCTGCGGATAAACGTTTGGTCGTTCTCTTACCGGACAGTATAAGAAATTACATGACTAAATTTGTGTCAGATCAATGGATGGAAGCTAGAGATTTTTTGGTAAAGTTATAAATTATACATCTAGAATATCGTAAATATATTGCAAATATTAAATATTTACTTAAATTACAATTTATTTTCAGGTGTCTAAACCTTCAACAGAAGCAAATAAAAAGTGGTGGAACTTACCAGTATCAAAGTTATCACTAAAGAAGCATATATTATTAAGGGAGATGTCATGTCAAAATGTTGTGGATTTTTTGAAATCCTCTAATCAAAACATTCAGCAATTGTTAGTAACTGATGCGAAGGAAACAAAAGTGCTAGGCGTTATCACATTGGATGCCCTTCTATCTCATTTAATATCCGGTACAGTGAATGGAACTGATTTCGCTGAAAAAATCATGACTAAACAGTTTACGAAGGTCACAGCTTCTACGACAATCGGTAAAGTGTCGCGTATTCTTGAAAAAGAATCTTATGTCGTGGTTGTAGACGATCATGATGCTTTAATCGGACTTGTAAGTCGAAACGAAATTTTTGATTTTATTACTAAGGATGATGATGGCAACGCGAAATAATGATATAGCATAAAATCCATTCCATGTTGTATGTAATCAAGATTGTCACCTGTGTTGTGTATGTTCAGATAATTAAGATTAATTCAGACACTTCAGTCAGGAAGTTTCTTTCTTTTTAATATTGTATTTGATACTATTCTTATATTGTCTAAATTGGATATATTATTTACATAATACATAATGAATTGTCAATATGGTATTTATACAGTTTAAGTACTTAAGCCATACTTTTGTAATAATTTTATGAATATTTATCAATGTAAATGCAAATATAGACGAACAAAATAAAAAAAAATGTGAAACGAAAATTGTTGTATGAATGTAGACATATATTAATTCTTTATTTTTCATTATATTTTGGGATCGGAGCAAAGTTTACAAATGGATATAAACATTGTATAAGAATATCAGAAAATACTTCATCCCTGGGAATATTAATATATTTTTTCCACTAAATACAATAAAAATATGTATGTCATGGTACGATAAATATTTAGTCATATTTTCTTACATTTCACATAAGAGATTTTCTATATACCTTTTTACATTTCTGTATCTTCTTATTTCTCGAGTCTCAGAATGGCTATTAAATCTTTTGAACTTGAACATGGAACTTGCAGCTTGGTAACGTAGTAGTTTCTGCTGTGACAGTGCTAATAATGCCAAGATTCGCTAAACTACCTCGAAGAAGGCCACAAGTAAAAGCCAGTAGACGAGGACTCTCCTTGAGGTATTGCTTACTATTGCTCGTACCAACTTTATCTAGCAACCTAAAGGCATTGTCTTGCAATACGTACACTCCGTGATGGTTAGTTCTGAGATTATCGATTTGTTTGTGATACAGGCTAGACCAGAAGTCTGTGCAGATAAATTTGATCATGTCTAACTCATCTTTGAATCTACTCCACTCTCTCGTCAATCGTTCAATAATTCTATATCCGACGCTAAATCCCATCCATTCTAAACGCGAGAGCTCCTCCTCACCTTCCTATTGAAAATAAAAAAAATTTAAGAGTTCTTTTGTAGTAAATAACAGGACTTGACTATTCTCAGCCAAAAGTAAGTTATATGTACCTGTTAGTTTTAGTTTCCTACTCAATATAATTGTAATATAACATAATATATTAGATCACAGTTATATTGTTGAGTAGAAAATTATAATTAATAGGTACCTTACATGTAACTTGGTGTTTGCTGAGTTACTCTTGTCATGATCGATTACTCACTGCATTAGACGAACAAGCAGCATTAGATGTGCCCGCGGCATTAGACGATCTGCTCAAAACATAATTGACCAGCTCGGCGTGTAAATATTCGAAGAGACAGTCGTCTGCTTCCCCGGTTGAGCTAGGATTCGCTTTGGAATCAATTATCTGTTGCTTCATCGTTATTCGACGTTTTGGCTCGATTACGGACAATTAATATTTTCTTATGTAACTTAATTCTTATGTATAAATGTATCGTTTACAGAAAAAAAAGTTAAACTTGAACACAATCGTCAACGTTTCCTAGATTGTTAATTAAAGAAAAATTTCGCAATCTGACTGCAAAATTTGCTTAACGAAATATGATAAAACATATGATATCTTTGACAGATTCGCGCATGTGCTGTGAAGCGATTGCATGATAATACAGTGTACCACAATGGTAACTATAGAAACTGTAAAGCATGCTTATTCCACGCTGCAGGATAATCATATCGTACACCGATAATTATTTTCTTTTTACATAAAAGATACATTTTAGTTCATATAATCACGTTAATCTTCTTTTCATGTATTTATATTTAATAAAAGTCTTGAAAAGTAAGTATATTAAGTTTCGATTATATTTTATATAAAATATTATGTATTTAATTATTACATTTACAATAATAATCATTAATAACAATAAATTAATTAATAAATAATTTTGATTATATATTTTAATTATTTAACAAATATACCTTTAATTATTTTATCTAGTTAATTGTGTATAATATTTATACTGATTGATATATGCGACTATTTTTATACAAGAGTAATAAAAAATATTTGTTATTCGTAATTTTAATAATATAAATTGTTGAATAAAATAGAATATGGACAAATATATTATCAACGGTCAGATCGGTGAAGGAGCGCAAGGCTTAGTCCTGAAAGCCCACGACTCATCTCGAGATCAAGAAGTAGCATTAAAGAAGATCCTGATTAAAAAGATCGAAGGTGGTCTACCGACATCAATCATACGCGAAGTAAAAAGTCTGCAACAACTTAAGCATCCCTATGTAAGCTTTCTTTCATCTGATATCTTTTTAGCTTTCATCAAATCAAGAAAAAATTATATTTAAAGCATTTACTATAATTTTCTGAATTAATTCAACGAATTAACATGCATTATACCATTTGTTTGCAGGTAGTGGAACTACTAGATGCTTTCCCAAATGGTTTGGACTTCATAATGGTGTTTGAATACATGCCAACAGGTCTGTGGGAAGTATTAAGAGACTTCGAGATATCTTTGACACTGGCACAAATTAAAACGTACATGAAAATGTTGTTGGAGGGCATAGCGTACGTGCATGGTAAAAATATAATGCACAGGGTACACAACTTTTTATTTAAAAATAATTTAGATTCAGATGTATGTAATCCGAATCTTTTACAATGTTAAAGAGTTTCACATTTTAGGATTTGAAACCTGCGAATTTGTTGATTAGTGCGAAGGGTATCTTGAAAATTGCGGATTTTGGCTTAAGCAGATTGATGTGGAAGGACGGTACAAAGCCGTATTCACATCAAGTCGCTACACGATGGTATCGAGCACCGGAACTACTCTATGGAGCACGTTATTACACGTCTGCGATCGATATTTGGTCGATCGGTTGCATATTTGGTGAAATGTTGAACACTTCCCCATTATTTCCAGTAAATTATTCCTTTTTCATTGAAATAAATTATTAATTTATATAGCAGTATCCTGTTACTTGTAATTGCAGGGTGAAACTGATATTGAACAATTAGCCATTGTTCTGAAGTATTTGGGTTCTCCTACATCTGAATCCTGGCCCGAATTAACTTCGTTACCAGATTACAACAAAATCACCTTTCCTTATCACAAAAGCACATCATGGGAAAATATTATTCAAGATGCTCAGCCGGAAGCTATCGATCTAATCAGGCAAATTTTGATTTACAATTCGTCGAAACGTCTCAGAGCTGAACAGGTAATATACAAAATTATATAATGACATATAGATAATGAGGTATATAACACAGAGTTATAAGATCTCTATTATCCTCGATTTTTTATGAGTAGTTTTTATTAGACTATTATTTTTGTTGTGTTCATAGCATTTCATTAAAGAAAAAGCAAAAGAAGATATAGATATAACATAAATAAGAAATTATTGTTGCAGGCATTGTGTCACACATATTTTTATTCCAAACCATATCCCTCTATGAAGACTCTGATAAAACCACCATCGGATCATCGTCTCCGCGTAAAATCAAAAGAAATCAATCCGAATGTGCAACCAAGCACGCTTTTTGAAAATCTTCTAAGCATTGTATAACAATGGCATGATGTATATTAATAGTATGTTATTGGTATAAATAAAAATATTCTTCTTCATAAAAAAGATTAAAAAATCTTTTAACAATTTTATTTAATTTAACAGATTTTATTTAACTTCCATTCCTGTAAAACGCAAATATTCTTCTGAATACTTCTGGATTGTATCCTTCGACTACTGGTCTAGCATTATCGTATTCAGCTTTTTCATAAAGCGTCAACGGTGATAAAGGATACCAGAAATTCTTTACACTGACATCATTGGCGTCTAACGAATTGAGTTGAAATACGAAAAAGTGATAATTCTTTCCATCTGATTGAATGCATTGCACAGTCACGGGTTCTGGTAGTTTTTTCACGGATGAGCCAAACTTTTGCCGTGCACAAGACGCTGCCACAACATACGTTTTTATCAAAGTGCGACTAAAAATCTGACTCTGTGTTACAGGTAATTCCGTCTTATTTCTCACACGAACAGGATCGTAATGCACAAAAATAGTGTGGACATTTATCCAAGGTATAGTTGGACTGACAGCTGTTAATATATTTATGATATTAGAAATATATTGTGTGTATATATATATATATATATATATTGAAAATAATCAGCATTAAACTTACGATATATATCCTCAGTTTTGTAGAAGTTTGTCTCGTCCAAACCAATGGTGTGATGCAGTGGCTGCATATTCGGAAGATCTATTTCCATATTGCTGTTAGAATTTTCTATTGGTTTTAGAGGATTTGTCGACATGACCGTCACATCTGAGCTTAGGGTAAATTGAATAAGGTCTGATTCCTTATCTAGGAAACATTTTTATTTGAATAAAGTTGAATGCAATATTAAAATATAGCAATATTTAGTTATCTATAGCTAAGCTACCTAAGTTTAACTTTGTGATTCCATTATAAAATACACATCGTTTCTGTGCGATTTCTGGACCCGACAAGGACTCGCAAAGTTGTAACAATTTCCTAGACAAATTCTGCCTGCAAAAATATTCAAGAAATAAATGTGTAAATGTGCAAAAATATTTTTACTGTATAAAAATAATACTTAAATATTTCTTAACTAACATTTTTCTACGATTAGTTATACCATAATCTCTAGGAAACACCCATGCAGGTCTTTCAGGATCTTTTCTCTTTGGTAGTTTTTTTTGATAAGCATCAAATATATTCGAAGTATAAATTATCCTAAAATGGCAAGAAATATTTTATATATATGTATAGAATTAAAATTAAATAATTTAATATACCTTTTTACTATGTTGTCCACATGTTCTGGTAAATCTGGAAATAAATCTTGGATATAATTTGAAGAATTGTTCGACAGACACACAGTGTTCGTCAATATCTGTGCTTGATGAAATCCTTCTTGCAAAACGTTATTATCCTTAAATACCAAGCAAGCTTTAGCTTTCCAGTCGGGATGCGTTTCATCAAACACTATTGGTCTTGGCTTCAAAAATTCTAGCTTTAACCTTATATAAAATACAATTTACAATTAATGTCTTATGCAGTATAGAATTTGCAAAAAATGCAAAACTTTATAGAAAAAAAGTACTTTGGAAATTCCTGTTTTGGATTGATCATTTCTAAAGAATCCTTCACTTCAATTCCCAATTTCGACAATTGTCTTTCTATTTTGGTATCATTCACTTTGCGTTCTCGCTTCACATACCACAATTTTTTAAGTTGTCTACCTATATGTTGCTTGTATAACACTCCCGTGAGTTTCATTGTTTTTTATTTGAAACAAGGAAATTAATATAAATTTTTCAAAAATTTCGAGGTTATGCGGTTTAATAGAAAAACTTCTCTTTTTATCAATGTTAAATTTTTATCAAACTATTTAAAAAATCGTATGATAATATTCGATATCGTAACTTACGATAAGAAATAATGAAATCAAATTGTATGTAATACTTTTTTTAAATCTTCAATATATTTTCGGGGTAAAACGTAACCTATTTTCCGGTTCATATATGGCTATGGCACAATCATAGACTTCTATATATACTATAGAAATCTGTTGTCACAATTCAAGCTATATCGGTAATATAGGATTCTTCTCTCCTTGTTTTATATCTACAAATGATAAAGCATAGAATGACATAAAAGCATCTCCTCGAAAAGCACTCCAAGTAAAAAGTTGCCCACAATTGATCTTGATCTTTTTGATAATGGAGATTACATTTGGATTGAGACTTAATATACATATAATAGAATTAGAAATTCTAATTAGTAAACAAATATTTTTTTTATAAATTTTTTTAACGGATATCGAATTAGAGCAAAACTAGAAATCTTATTTCTATAAAAAATTATCACAATCTTGATAACTTCAGCAAAATATATACACTTTTTATAAAATATTTTTGTATTTAATATATGCCCATTTTCAATAACATATAAACCCCCTCTATTCCTTTTTTGTACATATAAATTGTACATGATTAGGAAAATAAGAAATATACAACAAATGTATATAGATTTAAATTAATTAGTTTTCTTCGCAGCAACACTAGGATTAAGTATTTTCCGCCTTTGTGCAAACATGTGCAAGTAAAGTGGTGGAAAACCTGCAGGAAAAATATAATTTTATGAATTCATAATTTCACGATTTATTTTTGTATCTATACGCTTTTTATATTCACCTGGAATGTAAAATAGCATAACTGCTATCAGGAGATACAAATAGCTAAATGTGAAATTCCATTTATTTGGTAGAACATAACTCCAGGAGTCAGGATTAGCGTTGGCGTATTTTACAGCGGTATATAAACACAATAGTTCACCAGTCACGCCCAATGGATATAGTATGATGAATGTAGTATACCTAGAAGCATGTTTCCATTTAATGCGATATATATGAAAGTAATTTTAGATTTAAAATGGTAGAAGAAATTAAACTCACCTCAGCCAGACTAATACACGTGGCACAATACCAGAGACAAGATTTGCGAAATAATAGGAGTATCTAATGATTTCTGTAATGGACCATGCGATGAGAGCTAGTGGAAGACCTGGAGACGAAGCAGCGTATGTGTAAGGAGTAGCCAGAAGGACTCCGTTTACAAGCATGATACGACTGAAGACTTGAGCCAGTGTGATTAAAACATTGGATGGTACTAGCCCAATTCCTGCATGCATTATCTGAAATAGGAAGTTTCTATATAATGAACGATGCATAATTAACACAACACTAAGAGATAAATGTATAGAAACTAGGTAACACTTATAGTCTCTAATCTACTAAAATATTCATGAAATTTGTATCTCAGTGTGTTTGTCAATAATTTTAATTAAATTTTAGTCTTAATTTTAACAACTTTTTTGGATTATATTTTTTTGGATTATTTGATATATTTTCAAATTTAAAATCTAAAACTCAATATTTGGCTTAAAGGTTTCAAATAATTAATTATCTGTCTGCCTCATATATTCAATCAAGTTCTAAGATCAAATACCTCCAATAGAGCTGCATTTTGAAAAATGATTACAGGTAGTTTGGTTTCATTCCACAAGGTATTATCTGAGGAGGAAGATTCAAGATAATATTGTATAATCTGATACAATAAATAACTCCATCTGAAATAGAAGAAAATTTATTTCCAAATTAATTTAAGAAGAAAAAATACATAAAGAAAACTCTATAATAAATTCTAGAACAGAGTAATAAAAAATTGTGTACAATATTGTGTTAAAAAGTTATTAATTATATAAAAATAGTTCAGAGAATTTCAGATTTTATTTTGTTATTTACAAGACAAAACGTACCCCAAAGTCTGACCGAGATTATACGACGCCAGATACAACTTCGAGAAAAAGCTTGGTTTCTTGGATTTCACTCCTGCCATTTTTACGTGGAAATTCGTTAAACGTTCTCAGATAATTCACGATGAATTAAATTTAAGCTGATACCCTTCGATCCTGAAGAATATAAACACTCTTTAATATTCACACATATGTAATAAAAAAAATTTAACAAAAAAACCTTAATCGTGTATTTTCGAATAATGCGTAATTTATAAAAAAAAAAAAACTGCGAAGTAAGCATGGCAAAGCATTGCAAACTCACTCACTGTTTTATTCTTGCAACGATATACATATTTTTATATAGAACACATCGAGTGATCAACGTGGAACGATGAATTTATAAATTCTGCACTCCCACCAAAACATCAACTCCCACTCCTCTCAGGATCGATCTCACCACACAGTCACGTCGACCACATATAATAATAAATTTGTAACTCCGATCAACTTCGACTTAAGTCGGCCGATTAAATTTCAGAATTGCCAACTGCAAAATTAGATCTTTTTCCTCTAAATGCTTCATGATCTTTTTGCACTCGAGGTTTATATTTTTTTAACTACAATTTTTGTATTTTCGTTATTGGTTCAGCAGAACATAACAATTTTGCAACTGTTTAATGATTGTTTGCTGAGATAGGATCATTTTTTTTAGATCTAAAAATATAATCTAATCAGCGTGAAAAAAACTTCCAACAGTTGCAAATAAATGTTCTTTTTCTAAAGCCTGTATTCTACAAATGCTCTATGTTCTTTGTTTCCTATTCTTTGTTTTTTTACCTTTTGCTTTTTTTCCTTTGTAACCGTTTTATCAATAATTGTATTTTTTGCTACGTAATATATTTCTTGTTTTTTTCGAAGTTCATTAATTTATCTCGGATGATATAAAATAAAAAACCGGATAAGAAGCAAAAAGACAAGATGTAAAAAATAACAAGAGGCAAGAAACAGGAAATAAAAAATACATTGTAGAACAGGCTTAAACGCTTCTAAACGCAATCTTTTTTTTCTTTTCTAGACTTATATATTTATTTTTTATATTTATATATTTATTAAAATATAAAAAGCATATTCAGCTCTGAAAAAAGACGTAAATAGAATAGAACTTTATTACTTCAGTTTAATGAGGACGCTAGTTGACTTTTTGTTTAATAAAAAAAAAGTTAATTTCAGCATAACTATAGTAAAAAATTTTAATTTAAGCAATTTCATCAAGTAGCCAATTTTATAGTTAATCGAAGATGCTTAATTTATCCAACAAATAAATAGATTAAAATGGATTGAAATTTTTTTCTATCCGATTTTAAATAAAGAATATTTTTTTTTTATTTAATTGGATTCAATTAGATTCAATTGGATGCAATTGGATTGAAAAATTGCATTTCCTATTCAAAATTTTGAATTGAATAGTATTCATAA
>Ga0157363_1001697_pt1 | contig 18715 bp, 7 predicted proteins | sample AttsexASBM1_FD_111477 | JGI IMG/M metagenome (GOLD analysis project Ga0157363, IMG submission 111477) | Fungus gardens microbial communities from leaf cutter ant in Ribeirão Preto, State of São Paulo, Brazil - Atta sexdens ASBM1 | ecosystem: Host-associated > Fungi > Mycelium > Unclassified ... | reverse complement strand
TTTTTTAAAATTAAAATTTTGAAAAAGCAAAACTAACGATATATTTATAACTTATCTAATTACAATGTAAATCAATAATTGATACATTCATGTTGAATAACTTTCATAATAAAAAAAAATTTTATGATTTGAAAAAAATGAAAAGAAAAATGAAAATGAATAATATTCTATATATAATCTTTTTTTTCTTGTACGGACAAGTTTTAAATTAAAAATTTTTTAATAGATATGATTCTAATGAAACCACAATGAGATATGCTCATGGAGATCATACCTCGTTTAAAAACTGAATAATTTTTTTTTACTTATAAAACAAACTCATTACATATTTCATTGTATATTTCTACAGCAACATTGTTAGAGCAACATATAAAGACATTTGTACATTTTGACTGAATAGTCACAATTTTATATCTTGCACTTTCGTTTTTCGGTAAAAAGAATCACCTAATTGTAATTCTGCTCATCATTTTTTAGTCTCTTTCCATATAGGTGAAAAGAATATCTTGCTTATCATTACGCCAGTGTCAGTGTTAGAGAATGTTACACATTTATGACTAGTTCCTTTTTATGTTTTTCCTCGGTAGATGTTTCATCTTTAATGGTAGATGCTTCACCGATCCGAAAACGTCAAACTAGTACAGTATCTATGGTGTGCCAGCGCTTGGCTAGCTGACTGGTTAGCTGGCGCGATGCTGGTTGGCTGGGTGACTAGAGCATTCCCTCGTACACCTACCCTATAAAGCAGCAGCTGTAAGCCGGATGCGGAAGTCGTGTTCGCTGGCCAGGTCGAGTTCTCGCGCCTCGAGATGCACGACCTACCGTAAATCGTTTGGTTCGACGTGCCATCGAATCGACTGCTCGAATGACCAAGTGTTATACAGTAATAATAACGCCAAGATGCTTTGATTTATACGGTAAAACTGAATCCCACTAATATATAATCATTTTATTTTTTTAATTTTGTGAAATTATTATCTCAAAGTTGGCTAGGTTTCGTATAAAGTGGAATTTCTTTGTTAACTTTGATTAAGGAATATTTCTACACATTTGAAGTGATATAAAATTAATAAAAATTAATAAATATTGAAAAATCTAAACGCAAAAATAACATTGAAACAAAATTTATATTTGTTCGCATACTTGAAATTTATGTGGCATTTATATTTTGCATTGTCTAATAGTGTAATAAAATAGTGTTAAAAATTGATAATAATTGTATACAAGTTATATATTTTAATTGACGTTAATTGGTAATAATATTATTGATAGAAATTTATTTTATCAATATGCAGCATTTGTATTGCAAGCATTGTTAAATTACACCTAAATTATTTTGTTCGAAAAATAAGTGACAGCGAGTCAATATTAATTTCATTAGTTTAACTTGAGTATCATTGAACTGTTTTCTCTACTAATCGCATTTTATATCGAAATCCATTCATCATTTCTCTGTCGAGGAAAGTATAGTTTGAGAAATGTAATCTAAACTGTGATTTTCGTCCTAACGAAAACTTTGATTATACGTGACGCTCTGTAGATTCTATCTATTGCTGCTTGAATAGCTGAGAAATATTGCAAACGCGAAAACTATCTCTAGCATAAAATTTGCTTTAATCGGGAGGTCGCGTGTCGCTCAAGGGTTGTTTGAAAGGGCGAGCATGGATAATGTACCTCTTCAAAGCCCGTTGTCCTTGCGCTAAAACGCCATCATTAGGCACGTTCACGTGCCGATATTTGAAAATTCATTATTATCGTACGCGTTGCATCCCTCAATGGAGCTATTTCACAGAGGGATTTTAGGGATATTTCTCATTTTTGTCATAATTGCTTTGACACAAAGCCATTTAAAGGCATATACAATTTTTTTATTTACATAAATATTACAAAAAAGTATAATCTTTTTTTAAAGAAATAAATATTTTAAAACTATTACATAATTTATATATAACTTTAATTAATTTCAAAAATTCTATGTATAGAGAATTTATTATATATTGTATTGTCGTTATATATTATATGTTGTGTTGTACTGTCACTTTTGTTGTTTAAGAAATATAAAGCAGTTTAAACTCAGTAAAAGCACCGTAACATGCAATATTAATGATCTATATTTGCACTTTGTAATTGACACGTAATTTATTTTTTAAAACCAAAGATTATCGAGTGTTCATAAGATCCTTTCACAAAGTACATTATTTGCACAGAAAATAACTGAATCGCGTCAAAAGAAGCGAAGAAAGAATTACGAGGCTGCCAAAAGAGTACATGTTGCACAATATACCTATTCATACAGTATTGTCACTACTTTCTCTATATACTTGTCTTGTTTGTAAACGAAGAACGTATACTTGCGTACGCGATGACGGGTGTCTTCTTTGTGCATATTGTAAAAACTTGTTAGATAACGAATACAATGTAGATGGTTACTCCAAGCGACGGATATTGCATTCACTATAGTAACAGCCAAAGTGGTTGCTCGCATTAAGTGCGTTTTACGCTCGTGGATTTAAGAGAGCGGGTCGCGGTAGGCTGATCAATATGCTAATATTTTGATGCCTCTACTCCGCTCGACGAATTAAATTACGTTCTACGAACGAAGATAGAGAATACGAGGAGGTAACGATAGGAAGAAAGAGCACAAAATGAGGGGATAGTGGAACGAAGTGCTCGACGTTTGAAGATAAGGTAGATAGATATTACATAAGATACCACTTAATATTATAGCACATTCACCTAACGCGTTACCAATGTTACATACCCGGAGTGAAAACAATGACGTGTACCGGTATATACGCGACAGGAAATTTAATCTTTTTACATACTTGTAAGACACATAAAAGTAAATTTATATTTTTCTGAATACATATTGTTTTATTATTCAATGGAAATATAATCTTCGTAAAAGGTAAATGCATGAACTTCAAGTAAAAACTAATATTTAATAAATTATGCGAACATTATAATAATGTATACGTAAAAAGATAATATATTGTTTGAACTAATTTGGTATAATATGTTTAACAAAATATTACATATATTATGCAAGATATCAAGGTCAGAAGTAGTAACATATTTCTTCTTTAACTGCACGTATACACAAGGACTAAAGCAGTAAGCGTTGAAAGTTTTGAAATAGTTTGAATTATATATATATCTAGTAGGTACTTCAAAACCACGACGTACTTCGTGGTTTAGCCTTTAATATAATGCTTGTCGCAAATATGTTCGTAGAAAGATCCTGTGTTAACAGAGTTATTTTGAAAGATAATCTTTTAAAAGGTTAATTAATGACGTTGCTTAATTATTAAAATAACGAAATGTTAATCTCTTCACGAAAAATGTGCAAATTTGTATTTGCATTACATAATAATTCATATAAATAAATGGTAAGTAATTTGGAAAATTTTTTTATTAATTAAATAAAATAAAAATTGATTTCTCGAAGTTCAGAAAAAATTACAATATGATTCTTATTTAAATCTATAATGTAGTTCAATTATAACACGTCTATTTATAACACATAGGAAGAACACTTTATATCAAATTATTTCTGTAAAGTTTGCGACTTCTAAACTTTTATGTCATTATATCGTCCTTGCAATTATCCGAGTTACGTCTCCCGAGACAAAGACTTTTCGCGATCATGCGCGGAATACAGTATTTTTATCTGATGCACGCAATCAAATTAAACGAAAATTCTCCGAGTCTATCGAAGTCCGATGGGTTAACGAGCAAAGTTTATTTGCGTATTTATTACTCTCTACGGATGAGAGGATGCTATCTTCGTACTGCATTACATGGACTTTCCTTCGCGCGAAGCTTACCCTTGTTACACGTACAATGTCATATGGATTGCAGGTACACTTCTGCATTCTTATTAAAAATTTTACGTCGCTACCTTGTGCATCCAGAATACGCGTCGCATTCTCTTCCTTGACTGCACCAACGATTCTTGAAGCTGTTGGACGAAGAAGTGCTCCTACTTCACTAATAAGATCTCGTTCTTGCAGACGAAGTTACTCGCGTATCTGTTGTTTGGAAGTGTAATTTACTCTACACGATCCTTGAAAAGGACATACAGATTCTCAATGAGAATCTACAACGTAGAGAAGACATCCGAACTATTTACGAGTTCCATAATATTCCACCTAAAATTTCATGGAAGCTTCGGAAACGCGAAAGTTCGTTCGCCATTTAATTATGATAGCAGTGAATTCAAGGCAACTATGTTATACATTGCACGTTCAGTCTCTCGACAACTGTTCTTAACATTTTAGAAATTTCCAAACCATTTATGAATCTTGATGTGTTAATGCCAAATGGGCTTAACGCAAATGCATACAGAGGCTTACTCTGCAAAATGGAACCGATGGAAATTCGGTAGAACTGAATGACGACACAAGTTAGCGTGAACCTCTTTCACGAGAATGAATTTAGGAGAATAACTCGGTTATTCTGATTGGGGCTGCCATATCCCAAATGTTATAATAATCTAACAGAGGATTCTCTAGATAATCTCGATAGAGACCTACTTATCGAAGAGCACCGGATCCATCGTAGACGATGCAAAAGGTTACAAGAAGAAAGGACAGAGGAGTAGAGAAGAAAGGAGGAAGGATATAGAAGACGAGCTGCCTTTGGTTAAGGGGTACTGCTGGCGCATCATATTACCTATCTAGTTATCTTCTGGTTTTCCTGAAACCGTAGGATGAAACGTATGCCACGAAAATAAATATCGCTCCTACTATGTAATGCACTTAGTCACCATTCTCTCGATTTTTCTCTTCCGGTCTGCCCTCTTTCTTTCATTGCCGTTTTCACCTTGGTTTACTATCGCGTGCGTGCGGCACGATGTAAAATCTGGTTTCCTTCATGATCGTGCTCAATTACTTTTTTTGCACTTAAACCGGTCAGACTTAGATAAAATACGAGATTACATTTTCACACATTAACCGCTCTATCTCATGTCAGTTTTGTCTATATTCATATACTGATATTCAATTATTTTCTATTTTGCAAGATGTTCAATTGTTTTCTAATTTTCTGCAATTGAACGTAAATCATAAGAAAAATTAATTTTTCTACGCTCCGTGCTATTTTATGTAAATGTTTTAGTTTGTCAGAAAAAGAGTAATAGATTACTTTAACGCGAAAAAAAGTAATTATATTGCAATAGTATCACTTTATGTAGCAAAATACATTTAATTATATATCAATAATAATTAATGCTTATATATTAACGAAAAATACTCATTCTATCTTTAAATTACATTTTTATTTAGGCGCATTTACGATTGCGCATCAATGTGCAATTTTAATGCCATCGCGTTATTTTTCCGTTTTCAACTGTGGATAAGCTTGCGTGATCTGCAGTTTCCACTTGGAAACATTCGTGATCGCATCTAAGATCGTTTTCCATCCCTTTTTCAACAATGCCTCGTCAAAGAATGTTATATCTTCAGATCTACGAAAAAGACTGCAAGCGATTCCGGAGAATCTAAAATTCCGATCCAAATTCGGTGTCAAACGATGTACGTGTCGAGCGATCTCACTGGCACAATTGCAAGTAGGGTCAGTAAGCCAATCAGATTTATGAGGCAGGACATATCACGATCGCCTTTATGACAATTAGTCATCATTCTTCTTCCATCTGACGCACTGCAGCTGTGCAGTGATGGAAAAGTGGTAAAACTATCGTAAAAACTACGGAACAATATTACGCTCCTCCGTACGTCATCGATTTTGAAGTTTTATGTAACGACACGCCCTAATTTATACTGATTAGTTATAGATGTTGGTAGGATGGAATAGCAAGAATCGGAAACTTGTCGAATTGCATCGAATTGAAATTCGAATTTGGCGCTTCGACCAATTCGAAAGAATTAGACGTACTCGTACATATTTGTTTTTATATTTGTTTGTATTATGAATTATAATGAAATGAATTATAATCATGGAATTGATAAATCTTTAATTTTATTTAAAAGAGATATATTTATTTTTTTTATTTTTTATATTTATTACAAATTACGTGTACGTAATAGACGTAGAATTGGATATCTGAATCATGTCATATTTAAAGAAATGTTATACGAGTATTAAATACAATAGTCTTTATTTGTAATAGTCTTTATTACGGAAAAACGATTTTATTGAAAGATGTAAAATTTTATTGGATACAGATCAAATAAACAATTATATATGTTGGAAATTTAAAAACGAGCTATGTTGCAAAAAATTTTTATACTCTGGTAACCAGTTTGAGTTTTCAGGAAAATTTTTTTGATGGTTCAACAAAATTATTTTTAAAACAAAATTTCACATCTATCAGTAAAATTGTTTTTTTTTATGTAAGTATCTTTTATTTACAAAGTTTGATACTTTTATAACAAGAAAAAGTTATTTTGTAATGATAAGTATTACAATCGACTTTTTCTTTATATAATACTTGTAAAGAGCGCAAAGATAAATGTTATATTTTCTATTTAGATGATATGTTTAAAATTAAAAGTGGCACAGGTGGTGTTTTACAAATAATATATGTCATGTCTTTCAAGATTCTTTCCGCTATCCGCATTTCGCGACTAGAAAATGCTGTTTGCCATGCCCATGGCCAGCGGAATTCCCATGCGTTTTTTCTCCGGTTAGTTCGAACGAACCAATCACCCACCCAACTCTAGGGAGATGGGTGATGGGCGAGGTGGTAGAAGCGGGGTAGTGAGTCGGGATCGATGGAGATAATGCCTATTACTCCTAATGCGAAACTCGTTCTCCTTCTATCTTTGCCCCGTTCTATCTTCGATCCTGTACCCAGTTTCCCTTCGCCCAACCGTTCCGTTCTCGTGGCTCTTCGCAATCTGTAACCAATGCTCAATTACCATCTCCACTGACTCCATTTTCGACATCTTTCTCTACTCGTTGTCATCGTCATTGATCGGAATTTTGCATTTGTACTTTAAACGCGTATTATTAGGAATATCAGTCAATTTTATCAAATAAAACGTTAAAATCAAATTAATTTCACAAAGGAAAATAAGGAAAAATTTATAAGAATATAATTTATGTAATTAAATAATGTTTAAGCTACTTATAACTGATGTAATTTCGTTTCTATTCATTTTACAATTTGCTTTCGTAAAATTACTTATTTTCGATACTCTGTATTTAATCATACAGACAAACAAAAATTTTCACCAATATTACGTCGTTGATAAATAATGTAAAGATTTCTTATTTAATTTGGACTTTAGATCGTTTAACTCTAAGGAAGAAAACCCTTGTCTTTCTACAATTTCATCGGCGCCAACTTTTTCCATTTACTTTTACTTTTCCAATCGTCTCGTTCACTTTTAGAAAACGCGAAGTATTATAGGAACAAAACGAAATAGCGTTGAATAACACCGTAACAGTAAGTTCTGTGGGCGCAGTAACCTGTTGAGTGTATTCGCGTAAGTGGTGAGTAGTGGATACGTATATACGTGTGAAAGTCTGGGGATGAAGTTTCTGGGGGAAATACAGGCGAGACACCGTACCGCTCGTGAGAATTGTAACATACGAACGGTAAGTGTATTCGTACCTAAGAATTCGAGAACAATACATCCGCAGCGCTATGCGAGCGGCCTTGTAACGACTTCGAAAGACGTTTATGCAATCCGATATGAAAGAAGCACAACCCCGAGTGCAACTGGTGGTAAAAAGGGAAATAAAAAAAATAGATACACAGCCGAAGAAATATTTTTGAACATTCAGCGAGAAGAGCAGATAGAATTATTTAATTTTTATTTGTTATTGAAATCCTTTAAAGTTTCTATCGTAAAATATTTCTTGCATTAAAATCAGTAATTCTTGGACTATTTCTATATAAATAAATAGTTATAAATAGTTATAAACATTTTTTTAAGCATTAAATAATTTTTCGCACAAGGAGAGACATAATAAAATCAATATATTAATAACAACATTTTGATTTGTATAATTATATTAATCAAACCAGTCATCGCGTTAGCAAGCATCCTTTATTTTATCTAAAAAGATTGTCTTGTAAACCACTTAAATGACGATTGCGACTGGTAATATAATCAACATTAATCATTATATTCACCATCTGCCCTCATCAAGCCGATAAGTGCACCTACGACATTAATTCGTGGTCTCATAGTCTTTCTAACGATCATTTGGCAATTAAATGCATCGTAACGCGAAGTGATCTTCGAAAGTTTCGCAGATACCATGCTGATATCGATTCTAGATAATGGATATTAAAGATTGTTTTATGATCAGTTTAGTGTGAGTACGGTGTAAACGTACCTACACATAGGTTAAATCGTTAAAGTGATACATGCGAGGACGATAACTCCGTTTATCGAAATATAGAACGCTGTTTTTGGTATTCTTTTATACACTGAACTAGCTAGACATAATTTCATGTTTTTGCTGAAATAACATGTTGAAAAACAGTAATTTCACCTTTTATCCGATTAAGTGTCTTTTGTGAACGCTACGCACGAATGTTCCGATCACGTCTATATTTCGCGATCATAAATTACATCAACTCGCTAACAGCACGCTTTGAAATTAGCGTTGTAACGTGGTCGAGCGTTGCACCGGGGAATAACAATGTCCCCGGCTCACGTGCGCACGTGTATTTATACCAGGCATTGTGTGCATCTAATTTCGGAACAATGTTGACGTCATTTCCGTTTTCATTTAATCCGCTGATGACTATATGAAATGTTTGGACATTGCAGATCATATATATTAATCAGTATGCATTTATAATCACAGCTCCTGCGACAGCAAAACATATCTGTAGCAAGGACATAGTATGTTACAAAGTTTGATGAAGGAGAGATAGAGGCACAGAGAGATAGACAGAGAGCGATCGAGCGAGCAAGCGAGAGAGAGAGAGAGAGAGAGAGAGAGAGAGAATTGATTACAATAACATTTTTGAAAGCTTTCCTACATAGTATGCACTTCTTTTTCATACAATTTTACTATCGCATATTCTCAATAAACATATGGTATTTTTTCTATAAATGTTGCTTATAAAATTGTAAAATTGCAGAAAAAAATTATTACATTCCTGTTGGAAGAATAAAAAATATCACTAATTTTCTTTTCTTTTATATCATGTGTCAGCTGACGTAAGCATAAATACGTTTATAAAGAAAGACTGAGCGATGTTTTGCGTACATCATCACTCGTAATCGTGCGTCGCAGACAGTTCAAGATTCATCGCGATTCGCGAAGTGCCAGTGAAATTAGCGTTCGTGGTCAAATGTTTCGCGACGGAAGTAACAATGTGCGCCCGCGCCCGACGCGTCGACAATCACGCTTGTGACTGTGGTATCGGTGTATGTACGTGGTATTGTGTTGACCGTTAAGCATTTGATACGGCCACCTTCCTGTCGCGCGTCCCGTCGCGTCGCCGCGTCGCTGCTATTGTCGCCGGTGCGTTCGCGTTGTAACCGAGCCGCGTTGTTTCTCCGTGTGCGATACGATCCGATACGCCCGACGCCCGTGTATCACCGACGACGAGTGTGTGACGCACGTACGAAGAGCCGCACTTAGAACGGCGTGCATACTGAAGTAGCCGCGTACGAAAACGAAGCTACAAGCTCGACGAAAGCGGACGTGCGTGTGAGTCGAGATATGATAAAATGTAAAAACGAGATAAGGAAAAATATATAGGGAATACGGAATATAAAACTGAATCTCGAGAGAGTCTTCGTGAACGACAGAGTATGAATATATTTCATGGTTGAATCTCAGTAAAAAAATATTCGAAACTCAGTAAAAAAATATTCTCATTAGGATGTTATATTAATATTAATTGTTTAAATAATTAAAGAATATTAAAGTAAGCTTATTAAAAAAATTAGTTATTAAAATATTAATTAAATATTTATCATGTAAATTAATAATATAAAAAACTTATTTTGTAAATCTTTAATAATAATAAAATAATAAAATCATTTTTTTTTATTCTGTTTAATCTACAATGCACTATTTTTTTATTTTGTACAAATAACCTTAGGATCATAAATTTTTATGCATTACAAAGGAAAAAAAAATTTTATTTGCAAGGTACAAATATAAAAGTTTTTATTAAAAAACTTTGTTTTTTGATGATTGCCGTCTACACTTGCGAGTATTCAACAATAATACATAAAAGAATGGAATAAAAGTTGACCTACATTGAGACAAAGTTAACAATAAAATTTAAACATGTTGCGATGATCTTTACTTGAACTTTATATTCTTGTGTTTTTTTTTAAACTCTTTATATTTTCATATTTTATTTTCAGTATGGTCAGTCTCTCATTTATTACATTAAAAAAAAAGAAATAAATAAAAAAAGGATCAAAAAATATACACTCGCAATTGGTTCTTTATAATTGTTTTGCCAATGGCTCTGTTTGCATACGACCTTATGCACATAATATAAGAGCGATAAGCGCGAGTGCGTGGGATTCGACGACGACCGTTCACGGACGCTTACGCAGTGCACCTTCGACCGTTCTCGCGAACGAATTAGTAAAATCTTGAATTCGCAAAGTTTCGACGGGAATCCAGTACATCTGCGTGTTCGACTTTCGCACGTTTCGACTGTAAACTATCGGCAGTTCTATCCGATAGATAATCGATTCCGATAATTGCGCGACACAATAACTCAAGCATGACCATACGACGATGCCTATTGTTTGCAGAAGCGCAGGTTTCAGTTGGTAATGATCAGCATACGGCGCGTGTGGATATGGCGATGATGACCGTTTGGATAAAGTGAGCGCGGTGGGAGAATGCATAGGGAATGTACATAGAACGCATCCACATAACCGGATATGAATGTATTAATTATTGAAGACGAAACAGACGGCCGACCGCGCGGTGGATATAAAAACACCGCGGAACAAACAGCCGCGGAACTCGTGGATTATTTTGGGGCTGCAATTACATTTTTTATACAGCAATCCGATGTTGCGTCTGCCCGGTGCAACAGTCGTACGCCACCACAAAGCGCATCTACTATTCGGATCGAATTAATATTGCCCGTTTTACTTTGAATATAACGCATGTCAAAGTAAAAACAAAAATGCTTTGTTGTCAAAGAACTAGTGAAATAAAATATCACTCGCTACAAAATATATTGTAATTTTAGATAACGATTATTGTTTCGAAATCGTGAATGTGTTATTACATTTTGTTTCAATAGACTCTTCGAGCTTTTTATTACGGCGCATTTTTGAATACGCATTTGTAACCCTTGAAACTCGTTAAAATTGTGCTATTTTCGCAGCAATATTGCAATGCAATTTATGAATTTAATTGTGCACCATGATGAAAAACCGGATCTCTTTTAAGAACGTAAATCGTTTTAATACGACGTGATTACACCGCGTTTATCAGTGAGAATACGCTGATAAATCTCAAAATATATATTTCATATAACTTGTAGACTCTTTTAATATTCTCTACGTACGATAACAATTAATTTTTTAAGAATTTTCCAATTTATGAATAAGAAAAATATAGCAATTCGAATAAATAACATTAACAAATGCAAAGCAGTATTCACAAATAGGCGGATTTATAAACGATAGAATTTGGCTCATTGCCAAGCTACTTAAAATTTCAACAATACATAACACCTCGAAAATCAATATAGACGATTCATAACTTTGCACGAAACGTGCATCTTAATTCTGGCTCCTGTAACTCTCAGCAACAAGATTAAAATAAGCTTAAATTTATAAAGACGTTAATATGAAATTTCATCGTAACGATGTAAACACTTTACTGATACTCTTAGCCAGCTTTTCAACATTATGCACTTTTATTATTATATAACTATTATTATTATTATTATTAGTTCCTTTTTTAGGAGAAGCATCAGCTTTCATTTTCTAAACTGCACATTGTATTAAAAATTCGTATTAAACAGATAATTTTGTATTTTTATTGATCTCGTTATTGACTCTTATGCTACAAAATAGCATGATAATAATTTAATATCATACTTTTGCGTTTTTAAGCAATTTAAAAATTCAATTGCAGGATTAAAAATCTAAATTATGCAATCATTTGTTTATAATTTTATGATAATATCACGGAACATAATATATGTAATATTTCGCACTATGTTAATATAAATCATTCATAAATATCGAATATTATTTTTTAATATACACAATATCTCTCTAAATATGTTATAACTTAGTCAATTTATTCAACTAGCCGCGAAATTGACTAAAGTGACCTGTTTTCATCTATTGTTACGTAGCACATGTATTAAGTTTCCGGGAAGCACGGCGTGATAATACATATCGCTGATAGAGTAGCTATTCCCAGTATTGCTCCAATATGAAAGTCAATGCTCGACGGTCGTCATTAAAAAATTCAGTCAAACACCACGTATCTAAAGTTTATTAAACACGACCATTCTTCGGCCCCACAGAAATTCAATTTCGTTCTTGCGAAGCTTCGCGTAGGATTACGAGATCGCGAGGCTACTACTATTCGGTGCAATCGAGATCCAACTACGTAAATGGCACACGAGCACATTTTTATCTAGCCGCGACCGCAGTGTGCAATCAGAGAAGCGCCCGTTGACTCGTGACGCTTCCGGTTCAGGCTTCCGGTCCACGGAACCGCACCGTTTCCGTTCGGCTGCCCAGCCCACCGATCCCAACCGCTGACCGTCGTGGTATATCGAGGCTCCACGTTCGAGGAGCGGTATCGAGATCAGTGCTAACGCTTCGTCACGAGAATGCAAGGACGGAATACTTGCGCGCGCCCGGATAATTAGTTCCAAGTGGTATTCACTGTGGTTGCGGAGAATCAAATTGCCGTGCATGTGATCCGCAAGTAATGTCGATTATTTAATCTACCAATGTGCGAGTTGCAGGATTAACGAAATTTATTTATTATTTGAAAAAGATTCGCTAATCAGTGCTTCGATGTAGTAACTTCATTTGAGAAGAAAGTTGTAACTTGTCGACAAATTTGAACGAGCATTTGAGTTTTGTGGAATCAAGAAAAATAATGTTAATGGTGAAAGTGACGTTAATATAATAATGAATTTTATATTATCATAGTAAGCTCATTAAATCTATACATTTTTTTGTGTCTTTTTTAAATTTATGATGTATATTTATGAAAAAAGCGAGGATGGTTTACAATTTATATTCAACGCTCGGAAGCTACGTATATCTTCCCTAAGCTTTACAGCAAGATAGTCCGCATTATCCTTAACAAGAATGTGAAATTCATGTTGTGGGATGATAACAAATGGTGTACATTCGACATTCACAGCCACAATAGGGCAAGAAATTTATTGTGAGGACAACTCTAAAATTAAGGATCGCAATGATCTAGTACAATGTTTCTTAATGTCATCGGAGGTCCAGCCAGATAATTGCAGTCGATCATCGTTGAGTGAGAAAACTGGTAATAATCGCCAGGTGGATGCGGCTGTATCTGTGGCCGTGATACGCGAAAATGGCGGTTGCGCCCGGTAAGAATAAATTGAAAATGGGCAGCGCGGGCCGATACTACGGTGCTTATCTCATCTACGACGTGGCAAACTCATGCCTCGCCGCCTTGCACGCCAAGATGCCTCCTCCGGTCGTCGTCACGCGAACCAATCCTCCGTCTCCTGTGCACGTCCAGAACCCCCGTAAGTTTTCTTCGTCTTTTCTATATTTCTTCGTTTGTGTGACTGGCGCTTCGGTAACGCGATGGCGATTGCAGATGTTCGATTCCCTCGATTTTCCTCGCATTTCAGCAATTAAATTTTTCTTTCTAAATGGATTTCTTTAGAAGATTTAGTGATGAGATTGTTAAGATAATAATGCAATGGAGATATTTCATGATGTTTTTTTTGTTTCGTGATTTTTCACAATTATGATGGTATAGCACTTTGTCGATTAATACAGAATGATCCATTTTAATTCAAACATAAAAAAAGATCGTGTATAAAAGTCATATAGATGTTTTATAAATAAATGTAGATATTCCATAAATAAATTAGAATTAACTTTGAAATAAATTATATGTAGATTAGACGAGTGCTATAAGAAGACATGTTCTGATGTCAGCTATGAGATTAATAGGGATACAAAAATAGCCAAATCGTTGTTCATCGTTACTAAGATATGAGAGTCCGTTCGGATAGTTAATGGCAGGATCTTTCCGGTTGCATGTTTCGAACCGATTAGAACCAAAAGAAAAAGGAAAAGAGAAGGAGAATATTAGGTGAACAAACGTGTAAAAATAAAAATTTTTAACAGTAACGGTCTTGTTAACATTATCAAGACGATTTACCGGGCAAGAATTGCCTATCGCTTTGTGTTAACAACTACACATTAGCACTCAGACTACACAACTATTCTGACTGAACAACTATTCTGGCTGAAATATTATATATGAAACTATATCTTAGCCAAACATATTTATGTACATTTATTACATTTGCGTTGTACGTAAGTAGAGACGCATAATTATGCGGAGTGAGTTACATTCAAGATTACAATACTTTTAATTACATTAATGTAACACGAAAATGCCTGTGCTCATAACACAATGCCATCGCATTTCCGTGCGCAGTCCAACACGAGATTGTACTTGCATTTTTAACCCTGGGGCAGATAAAATCTAAATACGGCGTCTCTCGAAAAATTCGAATCAATTTCACGTAGTAGGCGAGGCGCTGTACGGTATACTAAACAGTTCCACGCCCGTTTCCGCACAAACGACTTTTAAGGCAATATCGATAACATTAAATATTCACTACCCAAATACGTCCAAAGCTGATGTCTTATTCAAAGAAATAGCGGCATAACAGCGTACATGCGAATGCAGTGTACATTATTCTCATAACAGTATGCTGCGGCAATGCGTAGTAAACTGTTTTCAATGGCGAATATTGCTGTATAATATTGCGATATGAACTAATACTGATGGTTGGTATAACTTGAGGAAAGCTTCTTATAACAGTTATATACCGCTCCACGGGTAACGGTAGCATGTTTAAGAAAAAATATTTTTTAATATTAAGCAAAAGAGAGGAGATGAGATTTTTAGACTGACAAAATTGCATTTCTTTTATATATTGTTTTTGAACGTTATATCGTCGTTCAATATTTTGAATAAGATAATGCTATTTAAATAGAAGAAACAAATTCATAATTTTAATAATACAATAAATGATTTGACCTGTTAAGTTTAAATATATAATAACAAAAATTGCATTTAATTTAATCACTGAATAATTCAATCACTTAATTTATCTGTCGCATATATTTATCATCAATTTCCGTGTGGTTAACGTATAAACGTGTTCCTTGTTTGGACATAGATATTTCACGCTAACAATTTTTTTTTTGCTTGACATCTACCCTTGTCAACGATATTGGGCAGCGACCGATAATACGCGACAAACTCAATAATACATCAACATCCGAGATACGTCCGGCCGCACTTTCTCCTTCCACTACTTCTCTCGACACCTGCTTTCGCGTCCCTTGTCATATTTTATTTTCTTTCTTTTCCTTTATACTGCTAACAGTCGGCCAGGTAAGGAAGTAAGAAGGCATAGATGCCGGTGTAAGAAAGGGTGGAAACACCCTATGAGACGGGATAGCGTGTCTGTTTTGATTTATAAGAATTCGCCACGAACCCCTAACCCACCTTTCTAAGTCTGGCCTCACCCCCAGACTCTCATAGATCGAGCTAGATCAACCCCCCCCCCCTTCAACCTATCTCGCGCGTGAATAATAGGCAGATACCCTACTACCCATCGCTCCACCAACCTTGCCACGATTTTCTTCTTTCATTCTCCGCTCTCTATTTCTTTCTCACTTTTTCTTCTATTCTTTTTTCATTCGTTTCTATCGCGTTCCGATCGCGCGCCGATCGTTCTTCTCGCGAACGACGGACGAGCTTCATCTCGTTGCTGGTCAATGAAACGATCTATCAACGTTTGTGCCAGAACAAGAACTGTTACAAAACATTAGCGAGTCATGAAAGATTTTGCATCGCCCGTTTCGCGAAGGTATACACGGATCGGGGACACGTCATCAATCTTTTTACTTCGCGCGCGTCGGTCCGGTTCCAACGCGGCTAGAGATGAGTCGTGATATCCGAGAGACGAGTCGTGCTAATTTGCAGATGTCGCGCTCTCACATTGATAAATAGAAGGTATCATTTTTCGGTGGAGTTACATAGATCTGTTATTACTGCTCTTCAATGGACGAAGATTTTATTGCTTAAGAAGATGCATCTCTATTTTTAAAGAAAGATTAATTGAATTCAGTCCTTTTTTATGTTAAATTTATATTCTGTCAAAATATTTTTTTATGATCTTTTAGTTTATAAAGAGCAGATATCGAAGATATCACTTTTTTGGAGATTTATTTATTATAATAGAAAATATCAAAATCATAAGATCCTAATCTTTTATAAGAAAATTAATTACGTTTTATGATGATTATATTTCTCTCTCTCTCTCTCTCTCTCTCTCTCTCTCTCTCTCTCTCTCTCTGTCTTATTTTGTTACATTAAATCTAATTATACGTGAAAGCAATTTACAATTCGAAAGAATGACCGCCCATTTCTAAATTGTAGCGATCTGCTACAATAATCGATTACGTACTGTGCATTGAAAGAAACAGGAAACAAAATGTCTGCAAACTTTCTCAATGCACGTTTGTCGGCCTACTTATTTTCTCAATGGGAGTTTTTTTACAGCGACACACCCTGTCGTTGCGGTATACTTGTCAGCTTTAATCTACTTATAGTATTGTTATATGTCTCTAGAAAGACCTACTGCCCGACTCAGTCATCGATTATTGCCATAAGTAAAAGTGATTTTATATTAGTTTATTAACTTTCGTTAAAAGCGCCAACAGTCGGCTAATAATTAGGATATAATCTTATAAAAGCAAAAGTAAATAGTTATAATTTTTACAAATACATATATAATATATTCACGAAAATTTCAGATACGGCACGTTAAAAACAAATAAGAAATATATCTAATGCAATGTTAAATATATACACACACACACACACACACACACACACACACACACACACACACACACAATATCACATCTATTTGAGATTTTTCTACGTAATAGTATTATGAGATATTACGTAGAAAAATCTCACACTAACATCAACATGTAGATAACACTGTACAAATATCCATGTTCGCTGTTTCACGAAATCTCATGAAATATGCTGTGTGTACCAACGTTATTCAAGGTGAGCACAAACGCATCGTAAGTGCTACCATACGCTTAATTATTCACAGTTGCACTCGTATAATTATCGTACAATTTCTCTGCAATATCGTATTATCGTTATTCGTGCTGCGACCCTGCCATCGGCCAGTGTCATACCTCCGAACGTGCAATTTTTTTGCAGTGTTCTCACGAACACGAGTATGTACATCGATCGATTCCGCGTACTTACAGCTTTAGAGCTTGCAGCCTGAAACAAAATGCATGTGACATATACACGTTAGCCGAAAGGCAGCTACATTTTACGTGCTGATGTAAAAGCTGAATATTTTTGCGCTTAATTAAACGAAAGGTTACATCAATAATTTTTATATACGTTGTATTTTTACTCAGTTTCATATCTAATTTTGTATGTTTTAACATTAATTTCATAAGTACCAAACGTCGTCACAAATATATCATATATGAAGTTCATTTGACTTCTTTATTTATTAACATTAATACATTAATTTATTCAACAAAATTCATCTAAAATTGTTTATATCTTATAATTATTTATATAACGCGCATTGATGTTTGATAATGTATATGGTTAATAAGCATTAGTCAATTTTAAATATATATAAAATTATTGATTGTAGTAGGGATCAATGTTGTACGTGTCATGCAGAATTTGGTATTCAGCCTTATTCGAGTATCTTTATCTTAATTAAAACAGAAAAGTGAGTCGTACAAGTCGCTCGTAAAGCATCTCGCTTGATTATAGAAACAATACCTTGTTACCTTCCCACTAGCGATCTGCCAATCACGTCCACAAGTAAGTAAGAGCCATCAGCAGTGTTGCTTAGACGACGGAAACTTTCATGGTATTTGTGTAATCATAGTCCTTCTGAATATCAGCTTATCATAAATATCATCATAGATAAAGATATCGTCATTGTCATCTTTCGCTCACGATCTGATTGCGTTCAATTGATAATACCAACAGAATATTTTATATAAAAAATTTGTATAAAAATTTCCATCGTGAATATTATTTATATTATTTATCGAACTAATCGTGAAATTAAAAGAATCTCTTTTCTTTTTTAAAGATTACATATATCCGAATTTTAACGAATATTTATATTATAAATTTATATTATAAAAAAATTATAAAATTGTTTTTTATTTGTTTCCATCTGTATTTTATACACATTTCATATAAATTTACATTCATTTTATATTCTAAAACGACATAAAATTTCTGGAAATTTATTGTGGCCAAATAATATATATAACGACAAAGGCTTGCGATTTAGTTATTATGTATCGCTCTCTACGTTTTAAAATAACAATCCAATTTCCGTGCAGGAACATTTTATACACATACTCGTAGATATTTGTGAGGTCAAGCCCGAATTACTCCCTCGGGGAAGCCCCCTAGGTTACCTCTTCAAAATTGCTTTGCATAACGTATTTGTATAAGA
>Ga0157363_1001696_pt1 | contig 18721 bp, 12 predicted proteins | sample AttsexASBM1_FD_111477 | JGI IMG/M metagenome (GOLD analysis project Ga0157363, IMG submission 111477) | Fungus gardens microbial communities from leaf cutter ant in Ribeirão Preto, State of São Paulo, Brazil - Atta sexdens ASBM1 | ecosystem: Host-associated > Fungi > Mycelium > Unclassified ... | reverse complement strand
TATTCGGATCGGCCAGCACCACATCGGCGCTGCGGTTCATGGCATCGTAGTCTGCCACACTGGTGCCGCCAAACTTGGCGACCACAAAACTCGTCATAACAACCTCGTGTCAGGGAATGAATAGAGCGACCTTGGCACAAGAATGAAGCGAGAACAGGTGCAGGCGCAAAATACGGCCCTATAAATAAAATGCGGGGGAGGTCCTGTCAATGCTGGGATTATGCGGATTTTTCATGGGGGGGTACCCCTCAGAAACAGGACTTATAACAGGCCCATATTTTATGCTCCTTTTTACCCCTTTTTGACCAACATTTCGCCACGCCGGAAGGGCGCGACAGCAGCTATACTTTTCGGGTCTTTTCACCTGCGTTTGATGCAGACCAGGGCAATGGCATAAAAACCATCACAATTTTTATTTGCAGGCGCTACAATCGACCGCAGTCACAATTCTCAAATCAGAAGAGTATTGCTATGAAAAACATCAACCCAACGCAGACCGCTGCATGGCAGGCACTACAGAAACATTTTGATGAAATGAAAGACGTCACCATCGCGGATCTGTTCGCGAAAGATGCCGATCGTTTCAGCAAGTTTTCCGCCACCTTCGATGACCTGATGCTGGTGGATTTCTCCAAGAACCGTATCACCGAAGAGACGCTGGCGAAGCTGCAAGATCTGGCGAAAGAGACTGAACTGGCAGATGCCATCAAATCCATGTTCTCCGGTGAGAAGATCAACCGCACCGAAGACCGTGCCGTGCTGCACGTGGCGCTGCGCAACCGTAGCAATACTCCAATTATCGTTGACGGCAAAGATGTGATGCCGGAAGTGAACGCGGTGCTGGAAAAGATGAAAACCTTCTCCGAAGCGATCATCTCAGGTAGCTGGAAAGGCTACACCGGCAAAGCGATCACCGACGTCGTAAACATCGGTATCGGCGGCTCTGACCTCGGCCCGTTCATGGTGACCGAGGCGCTGCGCCCGTACAAAAACCACCTCAACATGCACTTCGTGTCCAACGTCGATGGGACCCACATCGCTGAAGTGCTGAAAAAGGTGAACCCGGAAACCACGCTGTTCCTGGTGGCGTCTAAAACCTTCACCACTCAGGAAACCATGACCAACGCCCACAGCGCGCGCGACTGGTTCCTGAAAACCGCGGGTGACGAAAAGCACGTGGCGAAACACTTCGCGGCGCTGTCCACCAACGGTAAAGCGGTGGGTGAGTTCGGCATTGATACGGCGAACATGTTCGAGTTCTGGGACTGGGTTGGCGGCCGCTACTCTCTGTGGTCTGCAATCGGCCTGTCCATCATTCTGTCCGTCGGCTTCGACAATTTCGTTGAGCTGCTCTCCGGTGCGCACGCGATGGACAAACACTTCTCCACCACCGCGCCTGAGAAAAACCTGCCGGTACTGCTGGCGCTGATCGGGATCTGGTACAACAACTTCTTCGGCGCTGAAACCGAAGCGATTCTGCCGTACGACCAGTACATGCACCGCTTTGCGGCCTACTTCCAGCAGGGCAACATGGAATCCAACGGCAAGTACGTTGACCGTAACGGCAACGCGGTGGATTACCAGACTGGCCCAATCATCTGGGGCGAGCCGGGCACCAACGGTCAGCACGCGTTCTACCAGCTGATCCACCAGGGCACCAAAATGGTACCGTGCGATTTCATCGCCCCGGCGATTACGCACAACCCGCTGTCCGACCACCATCCGAAGCTGCTGTCTAACTTCTTCGCCCAGACCGAAGCGCTGGCGTTCGGTAAATCCCGCGAGGTGGTTGAGCAGGAGTACCGTGATCAGGGTAAAGATCCGGCAACGCTGGAGCACGTGGTGCCGTTTAAAGTGTTCGAAGGCAACCGTCCAACTAACTCCATCCTGCTGCGCGAAATCACGCCGTTCAGCCTGGGGGCGCTGATTGCCCTCTACGAGCACAAAATCTTCACTCAGGGCGCTATTCTGAACATCTTCACCTTTGACCAGTGGGGCGTAGAGCTGGGCAAACAGCTGGCAAACCGCATTCTGCCAGAGCTGGGTGACGATAAAGCGATCGACAGCCACGACAGCTCCACCAATGGTCTGATTAACCGTTATAAAGCCTGGCGTGCGTAATAAATATGTCATGAACAATGCCGGCGATATGCCGGCATTTTTTTATCGGATAATTCCTGATGTCTGTTAGTTATCTCAAATTCTGAAGCTGAGTTTAATCCGAAAAAGACGGTAACCCCGTTAATTGCTGAGGTTTATTTTAAGAAAATACGGAGTGATGCTTTAATGTTCTTATATTATAACTGGTTGATTTATATTTATTATATATTTCCTTGATTCTTTTTTCCTTCCATTTTTAACCATTAGTCTGAAAACTTCATCCCTATTTACCCCCACGGTAAACCCACTGCTTTAGTTGTGTATACTCGAATCCGCCTGAATTTCTTTTCGGGCAAATCTCCATTCATTCATTGAAGGGAAATTGTTATGAAGAAAGTACTGTATGGCATTTTTGCCATATCTGCGCTTGCGGCGACGTCTGTCTATGCAGCTCCGGTCCAGGTCGGGGAAGCAGCAGGGTCGGCAGCGACGTCTGCGTCTGCGGGGAGTTCTACCGCAGCCAGCACCAGCGCCGTAAGTTCAGCCGTGGGTGTCGCGCTGGCGGCAACCGGTGGCGGTGATGGCTCCAGTACCGGAACCACGACCACTACGACGACCAGCACCCAGTAATAACGGGTGTTTTAATCATAACCACACTTCGGTGTGGTTATTTCGCCCCTTCGGAGAAGAGTCGTGAAGCGACCTGCAATCATCCTGATTTGCCTGCTGTTGCAGGCGTGCTCAGCTACCACCAAAGGGCTGGGCCACTCACTGTGGGACAGCATGTTCGGCACGCCGGGCGTGCATCTGACCGATGACGAACTTCAGAACATGCCGTATGCCAGCCAGTACATGCAGCTAAACGATGGTCCGCAACTGTTTGTGGTGCTCGCTTTCGATGAAAACGGGCAGCAGAAATGGGTGACGCAGGATCAGGCCACCATCGTGACGCAGCATTCCCGCATCGTGAAAACGTTGCTCGGCGGCGACAACCTGCTTGAGGTGAACAACCTGGCTGAAGATCCGCTCATCAAGCCGAATCAGATTGTCGATGGCGCAAGCTGGACGCGCACGATGGGCTGGACCGAGCACAAACAGGTGCGCTACGCCACGGCCCGCTCCACCTTCCGCTGGGACGGTACGGATAGTGTCAAAGTGGGCAGCGACGAAACGCAGGTGCGCGTGCTGGATGAAGAGGTGACAACCGATCAGGCCACCTGGCATAACCGCTTCTGGGTGGACGAAGAGGGGCAAATCCGCCAGTCCTTACAGTATCTCGGTGCCGGTTTCTTCCCGGTGAAGACCACCCTGATCAAGGCGGCGAAATCATGAAAATGTTCATCCACATTGCGCTTCTCGCCAGCCTGGCCTCGCCGCTGGCGTGGTCTGCGGGAACGGTACAGGTCTACACCCCGGACAGCGAAAAACCTAAAACCTTAACCAATGCCGGGCATCTGCTCGATCTGGTGGGGCAGCCGAGGCTGGCGAAAAGCTGGTGGACCGGGGCGGTTATCAGCGAGCGTCAGGCGACGATTGTAGCGGAACAAAAACATCAGGCGCTGCTCGCCCGACTGAGCGGGCTGGCACAACAGGAAGATGCCGACGATGCCGCGGCTATTACTAGCCTGCGTCAGCAGCTTCAGGCGGTTAAGGTGACGGGGCGCCAGAAGGTGAATCTCGATCCCGACGAAGTGCGTGTCGCGGAAAACGGCAATCCGTCGCTGGAAGGGGACTATACCCTGTGGCTTCCGGCTCAGCCTTCCACCGTCACCGTGATGGGGCTTCTCAGCAGCCCTGGCAAAAAGCCGTTTACGCCGGGCCGGGACGTGGCGAGCTATCTCGACGAGCAAAGTCTGCTCAGCGGAGCGGATAAAAGCTATGCCTGGGTGGTCTATCCGGACGGGCATACGCAGAAAGCGCCGGTGGCTTACTGGAATAAACGCCATATCGAACCTATGCCGGGCAGCATCATTTTTGTCGGTTTTGCCGACCATTTCTGGACGAAAGCGTATGACGGGCTTAATGCCGATATCCTTCGCTCCCTGATACAGCGGATACCGGAATAATGAAAAAAACCTATCTCTACAGCATGCTTGCACTGTGCGTGAGTGCCGCCTGTCATGCAGAAACGTATCCGGCACCCATCGGCCCGTCGCAGTCCGATTTTGGCGGCGTGGGCTTACTGCAAACCCCAACCGCGCGTATGGCCCGCGAGGGGGAAATCAGCCTTAACTATCGCGATAACGATCAGTACCGTTACTACTCAGCGTCCGTGCAGCTGTTCCCCTGGCTGGAGACCACGCTGCGCTACACCGACGTGCGTACAAAACAGTACAGCAGCGTAGACGCTTTCTCCGGCGATCAGACCTACAAAGACAAAGCCTTCGACGTGAAGCTGCGCCTGTGGGAAGAGAGCTACTGGATGCCGCAGGTCTCCGTTGGTGCGAAAGACATTGGCGGGACCGGCCTGTTTGACGCGGAATACATCGTGGCCAGCAAAGCCTGGGGACCGTTTGATTTCTCACTCGGTCTGGGATGGGGCTATCTGGGTACCAGCGGCAACGTAACCAACCCGTTCTGTACCTACAGCGACAAATACTGCTACCGCGATAACAGCTACAAAAAAGCGGGTTCCATCAACGGCGACCAGATGTTCCACGGCCCGGCCTCGCTGTTTGGTGGTGTAGAGTATCAAACGCCATGGCAGCCGCTGCGCCTGAAGCTGGAGTACGAAGGTAATAACTACAGCGAAGATTTTGCCGGCAAAATTGAGCAGAAGAGCAAGTTTAACGTCGGCGCCATTTACCGTGTCACCGACTGGGCCGACGTTAACCTCAGCTATGAGCGCGGTAATACCCTGATGTTTGGCTTTACCCTGCGCACTAACTTTAACGACATGCGGCCGCACTATAATGACAACCCGCGGCCAAAATATCAGCCGGAGCCGCAGGATGCGATCATTCAGCACTCCGTGGTAGCGAACCAGCTGACGCTGCTGAAATATAACGCGGGCCTGGCGGATCCGAAGATCCAGACCAAAGGCGATACGCTGTATGTTACCGGCGAGCAGGTGAAATACCGCGACTCCCGCGAAGGGATCGAGCGCGCCAACCGGATCGTCATGAACGATCTGCCGGAGGGGATCCGCACGATCCGCGTGACGGAGAACCGCCTGAATCTGCCGCAGGTCACCACCGAAACCGATGTTGCCAGCCTTAAGCGTCATCTTGAAGGCGAACCGCTCGGGCATGAAACCGAGCTGGTGCAAAAACGCGTTGAGCCGGTGGTGCCGGAAACCACCGAGCAGGGCTGGTATATCGATAAATCGCGCTTCGATTTCCATATCGATCCGGTGCTGAACCAGTCCGTGGGTGGGCCGGAAAACTTCTATATGTATCAGCTGGGCGCGATGGCGACGGCGGATCTGTGGGTGACCGACCACCTGTTGACCACCGGTAGTCTGTTCGGCAACATTGCCAACAACTACGACAAATTTAACTACACCAACCCGCCGAACGATTCAAAACTGCCGCGCGTGCGTACCCGCGTTCGTGAATATGTGCAGAACGATATCTACGTGAATAACCTCCAGGCCAACTACTTCCAGTACTTCGGCAACGGCTTCTACGGCCAGGTTTACGGTGGCTATCTGGAAACCATGTTCGGCGGCGCCGGGGCAGAAGTGCTTTATCGTCCTGTCGACAGCAACTGGGCGTTTGGGGTTGATGCCAACTACGTGAAACAGCGTGACTGGCGCAGCGCGCAGGACATGATGAAGTTCACCGACTACAGCGTCAAAACCGGCCACCTGACCGCCTACTGGACGCCGTCGTTCGCGCAGGACGTGCTGGTAAAAGCCAGCGTCGGCCAGTATCTGGCGGGCGATAAGGGCGGCACGCTGGATATCTCCAAACACTTTGACAGCGGCGTTGTGGTGGGCGGCTATGCCACCATCACCAACGTTTCGCCAGACGAGTACGGGGAAGGGGACTTCACCAAAGGGGTGTACGTGTCGATTCCGCTGGATCTGTTCTCATCAGGCCCAACCCGCAGCCGTGCGGCAGTGGGCTGGACGCCGCTGACGCGCGACGGCGGTCAGCAGCTTGGACGTAAATTCCAGCTGTATGATATGACCAGCGATAAGAACATTAACTTCCGCTGATGCTTCACGCCGGGCGGCACTGCGTTTGCCCGGCCTACGGTTTTTGTAGGCCCGGTAAGCGCAGCGCCACCGGGCGAATGCGCCAAACATAAACAAAAAATATAGATCCCCGTCACATTTTTGCGTTATACAGGAACCTCGCCCTGGAGAATGAGGTGCTGTATGACATCCCTGACTCGTCCGCGCGTTGAGTTTATCTCAACGATACTCCAGACCGTACTGAACCTCGGTCTGCTGAGCCTTGGCCTGATCCTGGTCGTTTTTCTGGGTAAAGAGACGGTGCATCTGGCGGATGTGCTCTTTGCTCCTGAGCAAACCAGCAAATACGCACTGGTGGAAGGCCTGGTGGTCTACTTTCTCTACTTTGAATTTATCGCCCTGATTGTGAAGTACTTTCAGTCCGGCTTTCACTTCCCGCTGCGCTATTTTGTCTACATTGGCATCACCGCCATTGTGCGGCTGATCATCGTCGATCATAAATCCCCGCTCGACGTGCTGATCTACTCGGCGGCGATCCTGCTGCTGGTGATCACCCTCTGGCTGTGCAACTCAAAGCGGCTAAAACGCGAATAAAAAAAGGGCGCTCCGAAGAGCGCCTAACAACAGTCACAAGTTGGTTCAATACAATACGTCTAAAGTTGAGGGTTGCAGTGGCATAACAAATGAAACTTAACCTTTCACACCGCCCGCCGTCAGGCCGTTGACCAGCCAGCGCTGGGCCAGCAGGAACACCACGGTAATCGGGATGGCAGAGAGGACGGCCGCCGCGGCAAAGTCGCCCCACAGGTAGTTTTGCGGGTTGAGATACTGCTGCATACCGACGGCCAGGGTGTAGCTGTTTACATCGCGCAGTAACAGAGAGGCGACCGGTACTTCGGTGATCGCCGCGATAAACGACAGAATAAACACCACCGCCAGAATCGGCACCGACAACGGCAGCAGCACCAGGCGGAACGCCTGCCACGGTGTCGCGCCATCCAGTGCCGCCGCTTCTTCCAGCGAGCCGTCGATGGTTTCGAAATAGCCTTTAATGGTCCACACGTGCAGGGCGATACCGCCGAGATAGGCGAAGATCACGCCGCCGTGAGTGTTCAGGCCGATGAACGGCACGTACTGGCCCAGACGGTCAAACAAGGCATATAACGCCACCAGCGACAGTACGGCCGGGAACATCTGGAAAATCAGCATCCCTTTCAGCAGGGTCGCTTTGCCCGGAAAACGCATACGGGCGAAGGCGTAAGCACAGGTGGTGGAGAGCGTCACGATGCCGATGGCTGTGATGGTTGCCACCTTCACCGAGTTCCACAGCCACAGCAGCACCGGGAACGGCGGCGGCGTGACGCGGCCATCCGCGTGTTCCACGCTGAAGCCCAGCGCGAGCTTCCAGTGCTCCCAGGAGATTTCGTCCGGGATCAGGCTCCCGGTGGCGAAGTTCCCCGAACGCAGGGATATGGCGATAACCATCAGCAGCGGGAACATGATCGCCGCGATGAAAATCAGCAGGCCTAAGTGCGTCGCGAGGAGGCGCAGTTTCTGAGATTTGGGTTGTACCATTGCCATGTTCAGTGCCCTCCTTAGTCAAATTTCATACGTGTGGCTTTCAGGTTCACAATCGCCAGGGCGCCCACCAGCAGGAAGATCAGGGTGGCAATCGCCGCCGCCAGGCCGAAGTCCTGACCGCCGCCGCCCTCGAAGGCGATGCGGTAGGTGTAGCTCACGAGCAGGTCGGTATAGCCTGCCGGCGTGGTGGTGCCGAGACGGTCCGGGCCACCGTTAGTCAACAGCTGAATCAGCACGAAGTTGTTAAAGTTAAAGGCGAAGCTGGCGATCATCAGCGGCGTCAGCGGCTTAATGAGCAGCGGCAGGGTAATTTTGAAGAAGTTCTGGAACGGACCCGCGCCGTCCATCGCCGAGGCTTCGTAAAGGTCGTCCGGGATGGCCTTCAGCAGCCCCATGCACAGGATCATCATGTACGGATAGCCTAGCCAGGTGTTCACGATGATAATCATCGAGCGAGCGGTGGTCGGGTCGCTGAACCAGGCCGGTTTAATGCCGAACAGCGCGCTCAGCATCATGTTGATTTCACCGAAGCTCTGGTTAAACAGCCCTTTGAAAATCAGAATCGAGATGAACGACGGCACGGCGTACGGCAGAATCAGCAGCACGCGGTAAATCGCTTTGCCCTTCAGGGACTCCCACTGCACGAGGCAGGCCAGCACCATGCCCACGGCCACGGTCAGGATCACGGTCAGCACCGAGAAGACCACCGTCCAGACGAAGATGGCGAAGAACGGTTTCTGGATGCCTTCGTCGGTAAACACGCGGGTAAAGTTGTCCCAGCCGATGGTGACGGTATAGCCCGGGCTGAGTTTGTCATCCCCCCAGCTGCCGTCGGCATTCACAGACTGATAGAAACCGATATCGTTGTTCGGGCGGTACTTCACGCCGCTCTGGTTGTTGGTCAGCGTGCCGTCATCCGCCAGGGTATAGAGCGGTTGGGTGCCGGAGAACTGGCGCAGCGAGCTCATGATCACTTTGCTTTCGTCTGGCAGTACGGCGGTGAGCTGGGTCAGTGCCTGGCGATTCTGGGTGATGATACGCAGGTTGGCACGTTCACCTTCCGGCAGGGCCGCAGCCTCTTTTAAGGTCAGCTTCTGCTCACCGCCAAATTTGAACGCGTCGGAAAGATAGGTTTTGCCGCTCTCACCGTCAGTGAGCGCTAACTTCCACTCATCACCCGCAGGATACAGGCCGAAGTTAAAGGTTTTACCCGCCTGATAAGAACGGTCCAGAAGCACCTGGGTGGCACGCTCCTGCGCGAGCTGGTTGGTGCTGCTGTAGTTGGTAAAGGCAATCGCGATGGTGCAGATCAGCGGAAAGAGGACAAACAGCCCCATCCCGGCAACGCCCGGGTAAACATAGCGCCAGGCATACGCTTTACGGTTGGCGAAAATATACAGGCCAACCGAGCTTAAAATCAGCGTCATGATGGCGAATAGGTATTCCCCTTGCACGTACATTAAAACAACAAGGTAACCCACCAGCAGACACAGCAGACCTATCACTGACCACTTCAGTGCGTCGCTTTGCCACCAGTGTTTCTTTTTAATGACATCCATGGGGTTCTTCCTCTACAACGGTGGAAACTTATCGTCAGGTGGCGCTGCGCTTACCTGACCTACGGATCGTGCCGTAGTCGTAGGGCGGGTAAGCGCATGCGCCACCCGCCGTTTTTCAGACTTACTTAGTAATACGACCCTGAGCATCTTTCAGCGCGGCATCGACAGTCTGGCGACCGCTTGCAGCGTTGATGACGGCGGTACGGGTGGCGTACCAGAATGCAGCCATCTGAGGGATGTTCGGCATGATTTCGCCTTTCTGGGCGTTATCCATGGTGGCCGCAATACGTGGATCTTTCGCCAGCTGATCCTGGAAGGATTTCAGCGCAACGGCGCCCAGCGGTTTGTCCTTGTTCACTTCATCCAGACCCTGATCGGTCAGCAGGTAGTTTTCGAGGAACTCTTTCGCCAGCTCTTTGTTCGGGCTGGCGGCGTTGATGCCTGCGCTCAGCACGCCCACGAACGGTTTAGACGGTTTGCCGTTGAAGGTTGGCAGCAGGGTCACGCCGTAGTTGATTTTGCTCTTGTCGATGTTGGTCCAGGCCCACGGACCGTTGATGGTCATCGCGGTTTCGCCTTTATTGAACGCCGCTTCCGCGATGGAGTAGTCAGTATCCGCGTTCATGTGTTTGTTCTTAATCAGGTCAACCAGGAAGGTCAGACCTTTTTTCGCGCCCGCACTGTCCACGCCCACGTCTTTCACGTCATATTTGCCGTTTTCAAACTTGAACGCGTAGCCGCCGTCGGCAGCAATCAGCGGCCAGGTGAAGTACGGTTCTTGCAGGTTGAACATCAGAGCGGATTTACCCTTCGCCTTCAGCTCTTTATCCAGAGCAGGGATCTCTTCCCAGGTTTTCGGTGGGTTTGGCACCAGGTCTTTGTTGTAAATCAGTGACAGGGCTTCAACCGCTATTGGGTAAGCGATCAGCTTGCCGTTATAGCGAACGGCGTCCCAGGTGAACGGGAACAGTTTGTCCTGGAAGGCTTTGTCTGGCGTAACTTCTGCCAGCAGGCCAGACTGCGCGTAGCCCCCGAAACGGTCATGCGCCCAGAAGATAATGTCCGGACCATCGCCCGTTGCCGCAACCTGCGGGAACTTCTCTTCCAGTTTGTCCGGGTGCTCTACGGTGACTTTGATACCGGTGTCTTTCTCGAATTTTTTGCCCACTTCGGCCAGACCGTTATAGCCCTTGTCGCCGTTAATCCAGATAACCAGCTTACCTTCTTCAATTTTGGCGAGAGCCGGTGCGGAAATCATCATTGCTGCGAGGGCGGACAATGCGAAAACGCGTGCGCCAGTCTTGATCTTCATATCTGCCATCCTTTATTGGTGATGTGCTCGTGGATACATAAGGTGGTTCAACGTGACTCAGTCTCCTTATTTGACATCCTCTTTCCATCCTCCCAGTCCCTACGCCCCACCCCCTGTTTGTGTGATCCCTGTAACATAAATTTAAGTTATGAGTGCTGGCGCACATAAAAACCCACTGAATTTTGCAGGCCGCTTCACGATTTTCGCCTCGGCCCCTCAGCTGCGGTCGCAGAGCCTGCTCTCTCATCCTCCCGCCTCCTCCCCCATAAAAAAGCCGGGGGGTGGAGGATTCACGAAAGTAATGGAACACGCATAGTGAACTTATCTTGAATGTTTCTGTCGGTGACAGGTTGTAACGAAGGGAGAAGGGCATGGCGAGCGTACAGCTGCGTAATGTAACGAAAGCCTGGGGCGACGTAGTGGTGTCAAAAGACATCAATCTGGACATCCACGAAGGTGAATTTGTGGTGTTCGTGGGTCCATCAGGCTGTGGTAAATCGACTCTGCTGCGTATGATTGCCGGTCTTGAAACCATCACCAGTGGCGATTTATTTATTGGTGATACCCGAATGAACGACATCCCACCAGCAGAACGCGGCGTGGGCATGGTGTTCCAGTCTTATGCGCTTTATCCGCATCTTTCCGTTGCCGAGAACATGTCCTTTGGCCTGAAGCTGGCCGGCGCGAAAAAAGAGACCATTAACCAGCGCGTCACCCAGGTGGCGGAAGTGCTTCAGCTGGCACATCTGCTGGAGCGTAAACCGAAGGCGCTCTCCGGCGGTCAGCGTCAGCGTGTGGCGATCGGCCGTACGCTGGTGGCCGAGCCGCGCGTGTTCCTGCTCGATGAACCTCTCTCTAACCTGGATGCCGCCCTGCGCGTCCAGATGCGTATCGAAATCTCCCGTCTGCACAAACGCCTTGGACGCACGATGATTTACGTCACCCACGATCAGGTCGAAGCGATGACGCTGGCCGACAAAATCGTGGTGCTGGATGCCGGTCGCGTGGCGCAGGTGGGCAAACCGCTGGAGCTGTATCACTACCCGGCAGACCGCTTTGTTGCGGGCTTTATTGGCTCGCCAAAGATGAACTTCCTGCCCGTAAAAGTGACCGCGACGGCAATCGAACAGGTACAGGTGGAGCTGCCAAACCGTCAGCAAGTCTGGCTGCCGGTCGACAGCGCCAACGTACAGGTGGGGGCCAATATGTCCCTCGGTATCCGCCCTGAGCATTTACTGCCGAGCCACATCGCTGATGTGACGCTGGAAGGTGAAGTTCAGGTCGTCGAACAGCTTGGTCACGAAACACAGATTCATATCCAGATCCCCGCCATCCGTCAGAACCTGGTCTACCGCCAGAATGACGTGGTGTTGGTAGAAGAGGGTGCCACATTCGCTATCGGTTTGCCGCCAGAGCGATGCCATCTGTTCCGTGAGGATGGCACTGCATGTCGTCGGTTGCACAAAGAGCCAGGCGTTTAAGCATTCCAATTACAAAGAAAAGCAATGATCTCAGGAGATAGAATAATGATTACTCTGCGCAAAGTCCCTCTGGCTGTCGCCATTGCGGCAGGCATCCTGTCTGCCCAGGCGGGCGCCGTAGACTTTAAAGGTTATGCTCGTTCCGGCATTGGCTGGACCGGAAGTGGCGGTGAACAACAATGTTTCCAGGCAACAGGCGCACAAAGTAAATACCGTCTCGGTAACGAATGTGAAACCTACGCCGAACTGAAACTGGGCCAGGAAGTGTGGAAAGAAGGCGACAAGAGCTTCTATTTCGACACCAACGTAGCGTACTCCGTTTCTCAACAGAATGACTGGGAATCCACCAGCCCGGCCTTCCGTGAAGCTAACGTGCAGGGTAAAAACCTGATTGAATGGCTGCCAGGCTCTACCATCTGGGCCGGTAAGCGCTTCTATCAGCGTCATGACGTACACATGATCGACTTCTACTACTGGGATATCTCTGGTCCTGGTGCCGGTATTGAAAACATCGATCTGGGCTTTGGCAAACTCTCTCTGGCAGCGACCCGTTCTTCTGAGTCCGGCGGTTCTGCAACCTTCGCCGATCGTGATGCGAACGGCGACCGTATTTATGACAACGTGGTACCAAACGATGTCTTCGACGTCCGTTTAGCCGGTCTGGAAACCAACCCGGGCGGTACGCTGGAGCTGGGCGTTGACTACGGTCATACCAACATTCCTGACGACTACTATCTGCAACCTGGCGCCTCTAAAGATGGCTGGCTGTTCACCGCTGAACACACCCAGAGCATGATGAAAGGATTCAACAAGTTCGTACTGCAATACGGTACGGATTCCATGACCTCTAACGGTAAAGGTATTCCACAGGGCGGCAGCATCGATAACGACGGCTCTATGTGGCGCGTGCTGGACCACGGTGCAATCACCCTGGCAGACCGTTGGGACCTGATGTACGTCGGTATGTACCAGAACATCGATCGTGACAACAACAACGGTACCGAGTGGTGGACCGTGGGTGTTCGTCCAATGTTCAAATGGACGCCGATCATGAGCACCTTGCTGGAAGTGGGCTACGACAACGTTAAGTCTCAGAAAACTGACGACAAAAACAGCCAGTACAAAATCACCCTGGCACAGCAATGGCAGGCAGGCGACAGCATCTGGTCCCGTCCGGCTATCCGTGTCTTCGCAACCTACGCGAAGTGGGATGAGAAATGGGGCTATGCAAACAACGACTCAGGTGCAGGTTACACCTCTGGCGTAGCGTATAGCGACACCTCCGCGAAAACCTTCAGCCGTGGCGACAACGATGAGTGGACCTTCGGCGCCCAGATGGAAATCTGGTGGTAATTCGTCGAGCCTGACGTAATGACCTGAAAAGAGGGGCGTAAGCCCCTCTCTCCTTAGGGTGCTGCGCGCTATTGCCTGGCCACCGCAGTGCTCACGCTATCAGAGGTAATAACAATGAAAATGAAGAAAAGTCTCGTCGCGCTGTGCCTCTCTGCGGGGCTGTTGGCCTGTGCGCCTGCGCTCACCTATGCAGATGTGAATTTTGTTCCTCAAAATACCAGTGCTGCGCCAGCTATTCCGGCTGCGGCACTTCAGCAACTGGTGTGGACGCCAGTTGATCAGTCGAAAACGCAAACCACCCAGCTTGCCGCTGGCGGTCAGTCGCTGAACGTGCCGGGTATCAGCGGTCCGGTTGCGGCTTTCAGCGTGCCGGCGAATATCGGCGAGCTGACCCTGACGTTAACCAGTGAAGTCAATAAACAGACCAGCGTCTTCGCGCCTAACGTGCTGATCCTCGATCAGAGCATGACGCCATCCGCATTCTTCCCAAGCGACTATTTCAGCTATCAGGAGCCTGGCGTCATGAGTGCCGATCGGCTGGAAGGCGTTATGCGCCTGACGCCAGCCCTGGGTCAGCAGAAGATTTATGTCCTGGTGTTCACGACTGAAAAAGATCTGCAACAGACAACGAAGCTGGTTGATCCGGCGAAAGCCTACGCAAAAGGCACCGGTAACGCTGTCCCGGATATCCCGGATCCGCATGCTCGCCATACTACCGACGGCCTGATCAAGCTGAAAGTCTCCACCAACAGCGCCTCCAGCGTACTCGTAGGCCCGCTGTTTGGCTCATCTGGCCCGGGGCCGGTAACGGTGGGTAATACTGCCGCGCCTGTGTATGCCGCGCCAGCCGCAACACCGGCCGCGCCAGCCGCAACACCGGCCGCGGCTCCGGCCCCGGCGAAAAAAGCCGAGCCGGTGCTTAACGATACTGAAACTTACTTTAACAACGCCATCAAGCAGGCAGTTAAAAACGGCGATGTCGATAAAGCGCTGAAACTGCTTGATGAGGCCGAGCGTTTAGGTTCAACCACTGCCCGTTCCACCTTTATCAGCAGTGTAAAAGGCAAGGGGTAACCGTCTCCCCACAGTGCTGATTTTGTTAGTCGTTTAGTGCGCCTTCACGGGCGCACTTTTTTTGGCTAAGTTGCACCATTGTTGCGATAGTGATCGTTAAATTCTGTTTGTCCGTCCTCATTTTGCCAATCTGCGATACAATGCTTTTACGTTATGTATCGGAGAGTCTGGCATGTCACACCCCGCGCTCACGCAGCTGCGTGCGCTACGCTATTTCGACCACATCCCTGCGCTTGACCCGGAACAGCTGGACTGGCTGCTGCTGGAAGATTCCATGACAAAACGTTTTGAGCAACAGGGTAAAACGGTCACGGTGACGATGATTCAGGAAGGGTTTGTCTCGCCTGCGGAGATTGCCAGCGAGCTGCCGCTGCTGCCGCAAGAAGAACGCTACTGGCTGCGTGAAATTTTACTCTGTGCAGATGGCGAGCCGTGGCTTGCCGGGCGGACGGTGGTTCCTGAGTCTACACTTTCCGGGCCGGAGCTGGCATTGCAACGCCTCGGCAAAACGCCCCTGGGGCGCTATCTGTTCACCTCGTCTGAACTGACCCGTGATTTTATTGAAATTGGTTGCGATGCCGATTTGTGGGGGCGCCGTTCCCGCCTTCGTTTGAGTGGCAAGCCGTTAATACTGACGGAACTCTTTTTGCCTGCATCGCCGTTGTACTAAGAGGGAGAGAAAATGGAGTGGAGTCTGACGCAGAATAAGCTGCTGGCTTATCACCGCCTGATGCGTACTGATAAACCCATTGGCGCGCTGCTGCTACTGTGGCCGACCTTATGGGCGCTGTGGGTTGCCACGCCGGGCGTGCCGCCGTTGTGGATCCTGGCGGTGTTTGTGGCGGGTGTCTGGCTGATGCGCGCTGCGGGTTGTGTGGTCAACGACTATGCTGACCGGAAATTTGATGGACATGTTAAGCGCACCGCGAATCGTCCTCTGCCGAGCGGTCAGGTGACCGGGAAAGAGGCGCGCATTCTGTTTGTGGTGCTGGTGCTTCTCTCTTTCATGCTGGTGTTAACCCTTAACACCATGACCATTCTACTGTCCGTTGCGGCTCTGGCGCTGGCCTGGGTTTACCCGTTCATGAAGCGATACACCCATCTGCCGCAGGTGGTATTGGGTGCGGCATTTGGCTGGTCGATTCCCATGGCGTTTGCCGCGGTCAGCGAGTCCGTTCCGCTCAGCTGCTGGCTGATGTTCCTGGCGAATATTCTCTGGGCCGTTGCGTACGATACCCAATACGCGATGGTCGATCGCGATGACGATCTCAAGATTGGCATCAAATCGACGGCGATCCTGTTTGGCCGTCACGACAAGCTGATCATCGGCATATTACAGGTGGCGGTGCTGGCGCTGATGGTGGCGATTGGTCGCCTGAACGGGCTGAACTGGGAGTTTTACTGGTCCGTACTGGTGGCGGGGCTGCTGTTTGCGTATCAGCAGAAGCTGATCGCGAAGCGCGAGCGTGAAGCCTGCTTTAAAGCGTTTCTGAATAATAACTACGTCGGGCTGGTGCTGTTTCTGGGCCTGGCGATGAGTTACTGGTCATAAAAAAGCCGGGTGGCGGCTTCGCCTTACCCGGCCTACGATTTAGCGGAACATGTAGGCCGGGTAAGCGTTAGCGTCACCCGGCTTTAGCATCATTCGCCCTGCGTCGAACTCTCAATCGTTAAACGCACATCCGCGGTAATCAGCTCTGCCAGCATCTGGTAAACCTTCATCGTCTCTTCCGGCTCGGCATCGCCCGTATCGCTAATGTACCCTTCGTCGCGCAGCGTCAGCACCAGGGAGCTGAATACCGCTTTGTCGAAGAATTCCGGGGCGTTAATGCCATGCAGAACGGAGAGGCGCTGGGCCAGCGTCCGGCTCTCTTTTTCCAGCGTACCGCGGTTGATGGACGGATTTGCACTCAGCAACCAGAAGGTAATGGCGTAGCGCTGCAACGTCTCACGCGCACCGGAAGCCAGGAGCTGCAAGGTACGTGAACGTGACGGATTGATATGTAGTTCATCATCACTGATGGTAATCAGCCCCTGACGATGCATCTCTGCCGTCATTTTATCGAGCTCTGCCGCCAGTTCATCCTTACTCCAGCGCAGGAACAGCTCCGCTTTCAGCATCGGGTAGATGGCCTGAATATGGCGCAGCAGCTCCTGACGCGAAATACGGCGGTGCTGGGTAATAATGGCCGCCATCAGCGACGGCAGCATCAGCATGTGCGTGATGTTATTACGGTAGTAGGTCATCAGCACGGCCTGCTCGCGCGGCAGAATGATGATGTCACCAATCGTATCTTTCTCGACTTCGAACTTGTTCATCTGCAACGCGTGATCGATCAGCTCGCTGGCGGTGGCAGACGGCACGGTCGAATCCACGGAATACGGCACGTTGCGCATGATATCCAGGTAGCAGTCAATCTGCTCGGTCAGCTGTTCGCGGGTCAGTGAACGCTGGCGAGAGGCCAGAAGCGCAGTACAACACAGGTTCATGGCGTTTGCCGCACCAGCATTGTTGATGCGTACCATCAGCTCGGATGCAATGCCGTTGACCGTTGGCGTCAGCCAGGCCGGACGTACCGCTTCGATAGGATCGATAGACTCGCGCCACTCCGGAACATGATGGTTCAGATATGTCATCAGCGGCAGGGGCTCGCCAAAGTTCACGTATCCCTGGCCGAGGTTGCGCAATTTACTCAGCCCACGCAGCATCTGCGGCAGACTCTCTTTCTCTTTAGTCGCACCGCGCAGCTCTTTCGCGTAGGTGCCCACTTCCATCACGTGTTCATAACCGATGTAAATCGGCACCAGCGTGATAGGACGGGTACCGCCACGCAGCATGGCCTGAATGGTCATCGACAGCGTGCCGGTCTTTGGATCGAGCAGACGACCGGTACGCGAGCGACCGCCTTCAACAAAGTACTCCACAGAATAACCGCGGCTGAACAGCTCGCCCAGATACTCCCTGAAGACGGTGGAGTAAAGCTTGTTACCTTTAAAGGTACGACGAATGAAGAACGCACCCAGACGGCGGAAAATCGGGCCTGCTGGCCAGAAGTTCAGGTTGATACCGGCAGCAATATGCGGTGGCACCAACCCCTGGTGATAGAGCACGTAAGAGAGCAACAAGTAGTCCATGTGGCTGCGGTGGCAGGGCACATAGACAATCTCGTGGCCGTCGTGCGCTAACTGACGCACGCGTTCGGCGTTGTGGACGTTAATCCCCTGATAGAGGCGGTTCCACGTGAAGCCGAGGATACGGTCAGAGAGGCGAATCATCTCGTAGGAGAAGTTCGCGGCGATCTCTTCCATCAGCGCGATTGCGTTCTGCTGCGCTTTCTCGTGCGAAATTTTCTTGCTGCGCGCTTCGTCTTCTACGGCACGGGCAATCGCTTTGGAAGCCAGCAGCTTGTTGAACAGATCCTGACGTGCCGGGAGACGTGGTCCAACGGCCGCCAGACGCTGACGTGCAAAGTGCATACGCGCAACGCGCGCCAGCTTTTGCGCAATGATTTTGTCAGTGCCGTGTTCATCCGCCATGCGGCGCAGTGAAACGGAAGGTGAGAAGCGGACAAAACTGTCGCGTCCCAGCCAGGAGACGGCGAAAAACTTCTGAATGCCGTTGAGCATACGCAGCGGCGGGTTCTCTTCCCCTTTTTCGCGCCCCGGACGACGGCCAAACATCACCGACACCGGCACCATCTGCACGTCCAGATCGGGGTTGCTGCGGTGCAGATCGAGGTAATCATGGAACAGCTTAATGGACTCTTCTTTCGGCGTGTAATAGGTGAACACGCGCGGCCCGCCATGGATGAACACGTAGCGTGGCAGCAGCGTACCGTCGACTTCCAGCGGTTCAAGTGGGTCAGGTAAATCGTGCGCCAGACATTGAGCGCGAAGCGTCAGCAGGTCTGCCTTCGAGTTATAAGGCAAAACGTACATAATAGGGCGCGACGTATCGAGCCCTAATTCCAGCGCAGGTTCTGCTGGGATAGACTTACTTTTTACCAGGACGCTTAATGGTAAATTAAGTAATTTGTAGTAAATTCGTGGCCAGCCGGACATAAACGATGTAAAGCCTCTGGTTAATAATGCAATTGCGGCGCAAGGATAACAGAAAGCG
>Ga0157363_1001695_pt1 | contig 18731 bp, 18 predicted proteins | sample AttsexASBM1_FD_111477 | JGI IMG/M metagenome (GOLD analysis project Ga0157363, IMG submission 111477) | Fungus gardens microbial communities from leaf cutter ant in Ribeirão Preto, State of São Paulo, Brazil - Atta sexdens ASBM1 | ecosystem: Host-associated > Fungi > Mycelium > Unclassified ... | reverse complement strand
GGCAGAAGACGTGCGGGCAGATCGGGAGATACAGGCGTGGGACAAAAGCCTGCCGGTATCCGGCACGCGCCTGGCGGACCGGGTGGATCAGGACCTGACGGCGGACGCACGCTTTATGGCCGGTAAAACGCCGGAAATGCTGTGGCCGGTTATCAACGAGCACGGCCGGCAGCGCGGGAACTGGCACGTTCCGGTGTCACCCTCCAGCGGAGAGGTAGACTTTTCAGCCGCCCACTATGAAGGGGCAGCGGACGGCAGCCGCATCGTGCTGCAGCGCGGGGATAAGCACGGAAAGGTGCTGGAAGCCGCGGATGTTGCGGAAGCGCTGCAGCTGATGAAGGACAACCCGGAAAGCCCTGTCGTGCTCGCTGCTGACCACAGTGAACGCCCGGAAAGCAGCCGCGCCACGACGTCTGCAACCGCAGCGACATCCGGTGGGGAGGAGCTGGACCGCCGCGAAGCCGAGGCGCTGGAGAAAGCCGTTAAGGCCGCGCTGGGACAGGAAGAGAAAGAGCCGGAGCCTGTTACGCCTGAAGAGGCGCGGAGCGCGCCGGACGAACGGGAGAGCGAACGCGAGGCCGCACTGGCCGCCGCGCTGGAAGAGCTGCAGGAGGAGGCATTTGATTACCGCGACTACGACCTGACCCCGGAGCGGGACGACCGCGCCATGATGAACGATGAAGTGAACGTGATGCGCCACGAGCGCAGTGAACCCGAACCTGAGTTTGGCCATAAACCTCAAAAGACCCTGGAGTAGACCCTGTGACATTACTGCTGATTGCGGCCACCGTGGCCGTTTGCCTGATGATGCTGATGGCCTGGCTGCCCGAGTTGCGGGCTGAAGGCGCGCTGCTTCGCCGCTGGAGTAAGGGAGGCGGCGAGCCCCGCTGCAGTGAGACCGTACAGAACGTGGTGAACGGCTTCATTGAGGATTTTTCCGCCACGCACCGCCTGGCGGAAGCCGAAACGGCGCGCATCCGGGAGATGAAGACCCGCCCGGGCATGATGCCGGTGACCCTGCTGCTGCATCCGCAGCTGGTCACGCGTGAAAAGGGACGCTTTGGGCGGGGGCGCAACCTGACGTCCGTGTTTGTGGCCACGGGCGTGAGCGCGCTTATCATGCCGCCGCTCGCCGGTATGGCCATGCACAATATGAGTCTGTGGCTGCTGCCCTTCCTGAACACGGCGGTATTTTTTGCCGGGCTGCAGCTGCTGCGCTACGCATACTCGGATTTAGGTCTGCTGAACGTGCTGGTCACGGGTAAGCCTGACTGAAAAGAAACGGCCTGCCGCCCTGCGGTTGGCCGGTCCCTCGCGTCCAGGATTGAAAATCCCGTACGCTCACGACCCCCGGAGAAACCCATGAAGGTCATTATTCTGCAACTGCTGTTTAGCGGTAAGCGTAATAACTTCACTGGCTACCGGCCTGTGATTTGGACTAATTATGGCGAGTATTTTACGAAGGCGCCGAAAAGCCAAGTATCTGCCAGTCTGAGAGCAGCTTAATCTCTGATTTATAGAGCTTAAAACGGCCTTAACTCTAAGATTATACTAAGGGAAATACGCCAGTTGAGAAGAGCGGCCTTTTCAGCGTGTCCGCTCGCTTACCGTCATGGTAAATACCATTATCCCTTCCGAAGCGCAGGCATAGCTGTGCGGCACATCAGTGCGGGCGATAGCCGAACATCCTTCATCCACGATAACCGCCTCTTCCCCCACGATAAGCTGCAGGCGCCCCTGCACAACGTGTATAAGCTCACTTGTTCCATTTGGGTGGCCGTCTGATGTGAACGCTTCCCCGGTGTACATTTTCCATTCCCAGAGCTCAACCATGTCAGGTCCACTAGTGCCAGCCAGCAGGCGAGCGCTACCTCCGCGATCACCATGCCACAGGCAGGGGATATCCGCTGGCATAATCAGGCGTACGTGGGACTGGCTGGCAACGTTGACCATGTCGGCTACTGAAACTCCCATGGCGGAAGCCAGCCGGCACAGCAGGGCAATGCTCGGGTTTGCCCTGCATGCTTCAATCTCAACAAGCATTCCTTTACTGACGCCGGCCAGCCTGGAGAGTTCATCCAGTGACATTTTTCTTTGGCTTCGGTACTGCCTCACCGCAGAGGCAAGAGTTTCATTAATGACGGTGGCATCAGCACCTATGCTGGTCGATATATTGACTTTTTTGTTCATTGGTCACTATGATGGTCTAAACAGTCATTATAGGATTATTATATGTTTGCATTACATCCGTCAATCAGCCCGGACGTTGCCTGCCTAACTCCGGGCTTCCGGGCCCTGAGCATCAGTGTTAAAGCTGCGCCGGTTGTTAACGCTGAAATCGGAGAGGAAGCTCTGCGCCGGGCATGTGCCGACGTGCTTGCCGGTCAGCCTGCCTGGGCAGACGCGCACCTGACTGCCTGGGCAGATGCCTTTCGCGCCTTTGGAGCAAAGCCCAAACGAACCCCCTGCTCGGCAGATGCGTTGCGAAAGCGCGTTCTGCGTGATGGCTTTATGGCGGCGCTCGATCCGGTTGTGGACCTTTATAACGCAGTCAGTCTGCGCTATGCCGTTCCCGTGGGCGGTGAAAATCTCGACGCCTATCGAGGCAGCCCGCGCCTTATTACCGCCAGCGGCAGCGAGCCATTTGACACCATGAAAGGTGGCGAAACCGTAGTGGAATACCCGGACGCCGGCGAGGTGGTATGGTGCGACGACGTGGGCGTGACGTGCCGCCGCTGGAACTGGCGACAGGGCGTAAGAACGCGACTGAGCGCTTCAGACAGTCATATGTGGTTCATTCTGGAAAGCCTGCCGGAGATGCCGCTCGACGTCTTGTATGAGGCCGGAAAGATGCTGACGTCTGGGCTTGAGGCAATGATGCCGGGTGTGCAGTACGGCACGACACTCATTAAAGCATCGTGAATCCTTTTTTGTTAAGAGTTTGCAATTCCTGCTGGTTTTTTCCCGGAAATAATATCAATAAGTCATCGGCATGCCGAAGCATTGTTCCGGGTCAGGCGCTTAAGCTTACTTTCGTCAGGCTAGTCACAGAAATATGTATGACGGGTAACATTCTGCCCATCACTGTCTTTATAGGGAGAGGCATTGCCCGCGCTGCTGCGGGTTGTTGACGTGGCATTTTAATGTTCTGCAGCGTTATGACGGTCTAATCAACCGTCACAGGAAGAGGAGCTCTGACGCCGAAATACGGTGCGCAGCCCCAAAAAATAAGCATGCTTTCTATGTACTCAGCCGCAGAGGATTCAGCAATCCTGAACCATCCCTGACGGCTTCCTCAACACAAAGTAGCGTATTTTTACTGGCTGAGTCAGCCGCTTCATTTAAAGTCATTCCGTGTAGAAGACCTGCAGTCAGCTCGGCTGTGAAAAGGTCACCCGTGCCTCTTGGAGCATTTTCAACTGAACGATGCTCAACAATGTGGACAGAATCTACCGTGACACATAATACCTGAAGCGTGCCTGACACATCACTGCGTGATGCACTGGTCACAGCTACCCAACGGGTTTTTTTGCCGATGAGCAATCTGGCTGCATTAATAACGTCCTGCTGGCTGGACAGTACCCGACCGGTGAGACAACTCAGTTCATATCTGTTAGGCGTTAAACCGGCCGCCATTGGAGCAAGATAATTCCGGTACCAGCTAACCAGACCAGGATCGACATAAATACCGGTATCCTCGTCCCCCAGAACCGGATCTATCACAATAAGTGCATGAGGATTGCGCTCAGTGGCGTTTTTCAGCCAGTGCACAAGCGCCTCGGCTTTACTGACCCGCCCAAGATAGCCTGTGATAATTGCCCGGAGGTGATTATCCTGACCCCGTTCGTGAAGTCCCTGCAGAAAGCCTTCGAACCACTCCGGTGAAATTTCTCCGCCATAGCAACTGGGATAACTGGGCATGTTACTCAGTAAAACTGTGGGCACACCTGCAACACGCAAGCCGTGTCGCCTGAGCGCCGGTAAGGCAACGCTGTTACCGACGCAGCCATAGATAACCTCTGACTGAACGGATATAACGTCAGTGTAAGCTCCGGGGCGATCAAACATTGTTTTCCCTCTCTACCTGGGCCAGTAAAAGCCATCAGGCCGCAGGCGAGCACCGAATATCGCCTGTCCGACGCGCACGACTGTGGCACCTTCCTCAATGGCAATCTCAAAGTCTCCGGACATCCCCATCGAAAGTGCCATTGCACCGTGTGATTCTGAAAGCCTGTCGCGAAGCTGACGCAGCCGCTTAAAGCAAGCCCTGACGCGTCCGGCATCACTGGTGAACTCAGCAAGGGTCATCAGTCCCCGGACCCTCAAATTTTCGAAAGGCTTAAGCTGGCACATAAAGGCGTCAACATCTTCTGCAGGCAGGCCGTATTTGCTGGGCTCGCTGGAAGTATTAACCTGGACAAAAACGTCAAGTGCCCGGCCCTCTGTATGAAGCCGGCGATCGAGTACTTCTGCAACATGCAGACTGTCCAGCGCCTGAAACTCAGATGCAAATTTTGCAACCAGCTTTGCTTTATTAGACTGCAGATGTCCGATAACCGACCATCTCAGCTCTGATAAATCGGCCAGCGACTGAGCCTTGCCCCATGCTTCCTGAACTTTATTTTCACCCAGTTCGGTACAACCTGCTGCGTAAGCCAGTCTGATATGAGCATCGTCCATAGTTTTGCTGACCGGGAGAAGCCTGATTTCTTTTTCTGAGCGCCCTGAACGCTGGCAGGCTGCCTCGATCCTCAATTTTACTGCGGCAAGATTCTCACGAAAGTCCTCCACGCTTTCTGCGCGGGGCCACTGATTGTGCATGTCATGGCGGGGCTGAGTTAAAGAGGATGACAGCGATTCTGCCTGCAAATTTTCTTTCGATTTCATCATATTAATTCTGAACGGTGATAATTTTCCGGATGTAAAACAGGCGCGGATAAAGAAAAACGCTGTGGCGGTATTAATCTTTACACCGCTCTGATGCAGTGCAGCCCGGGAGAGCCTGCGGTTTAACTCACCGGGTAAGGCTGCCATGTCAGAGAAGCAGAGATTAAAGGTGCCATGCGTCGTGCTCACCAAACCGCTGAACTATCCGGGCTATTTTAAATATCCACTGAAGAAACGGCCTATTTCGCGGAATGTTTCCTGAGCCTCCGGGATATGATAATTGCCGTACTGAGCGTGAGACATTCCATCCCATAACTGCAGATCAGCAACTATTCCTGCTTTTCGTAGCTTTCGCTGCGTAAGCACGGTCTGGCTCAGAAAAAGATCACGCGTGCCGCTGATTAAAATCACTGGTGGTAACCCGCTGAAATCACCGAATATGGGTGATATGAAGGGATCGTTAAGGGGCTTTCCGTTTGCATAAAGTGGCGCAGAGCGGGAGATATATCCTCGTGCACTGATAATCGTATTATCTACCCACTCAAGCGTATTGATGGAGTCGCCGCCACCGCCGGGGGTCAAATCCATCCATGGCGTTCCCAGGCCAATAACCGCAGGATAAGGCAGTCCCATCTGCTTGATCTTAAGCATAAGAGACATGCTCAGGCCACCACCTGCAGAAGTGCCTAATACCGCTATAGAACCGCTTTGGTATTTCTGTAGCAGTCCCTTATACACGGAGAGCGCATCATCCAGCGCGGCGGGGAAGGGATGACCGGGGGGCATGCGATAGTCGACCGCAATAACTTTGTATCCTGAATAAGCGGCCATCATCATTGCTTCAGATGTTCCTGCCAGACCGGGGTTATAGACATAACCCCCGCCGTGAAAATACAGAACCACTTTCCCGTCATCCCGATACTTTTCCGGCCTGATTTCGAATGTTCTGACGCCGTTAATTTCTGCTTCATCCAGTGAAACGTTAAGCGCTTTCTTTATCTCAGGGATTTTTTTAAGAGATACCGCCGTTGCGTTTTCAATCGCCTTCTGCCACTCAGCATTCGTTCGTGCATGATTTGCATACCAGCGAGGGGAACCATAAGGCCGCATGATTTCTGTTTTGAGTTCAGAACTTATATTGGATGGCGGACTCAGTTCTTTAGCAGGTACAAAACGCTTACCCGGCAGGGCATTTTTCTGGTTTTGTAGGATCTCAGTTTTTAAGTAATCTTCTTCCGCATGTAACGGAAGCAACGGAGTGAGCGATAACGTTACTGCCAGCGCAAGCCAGCACATTTTTCCTGAAGAAGCACAACGTGTCATAAATATCCCTGGTGAGGCAGGTCGGCTGTAAAAGGTCACCGATATTAATATTATGACATAGGACAAAGATCAAGATTAAAGGCGTATTTAAGGTGGACAAATGGTGCAACGCCTACCAGACAGAGCGATAAGCTCAAAGGAGGCTAACTGGCCGGCGACCAAAATCTGCACCGGCACTGGCAGATACTCAGAAGAAGCGGCTTTACTGATCAGGTGCGTTTACTATCTCAGCCAGATCGTGGCTGAAATGGGCTGCATCTTCTGGCGTCAGACGTGCGGCTGTAACGCGAATTGCGTTAGTTTTCTGTTTCAGCTCAAAGTCTTTGCCTGCCCGGACCAGCCAGCCTTTTTGCAACAGTTTTAAGGCGACATCCTCTGCATCCATATCTGCCGCGAACGGAATCCATACGTTAAATCCATCACGGGCTCCTGAAGGCACTAAGCCAACCTTGCGCAGCGCGCTGCACAGCGCGTCACGACGGATTTTATAGGTGCTTCCCGCTTCAGCAACGGACTCCTGCACTTCTGTACTGTTCACGCATTCTGCCACTACACGCTGAATGAGATGGCTTACCCAGCTCGTACCCGGTGCCAGGCGGGCAGAAAGAAGTTCATAGGTATAGTCGTCGGACGCGGTGAGCGCGAAACGAAGATCGGGTCCAAGCGGCTTGGAAAGGCTGCGTATCACCGCCCATCGTTTGTTTCCGGCAGGGATGACGTTGTAATAATTACATCCTGAGAGCAGGCTGAAGTGATCGTCAACAATGACAAGGATATCCGGGAACTCCCTTAATATTGCTTTCAGCTCGTCTGCTCGTGCTTTCGTGAGCGCTGCTCCTGTGGGATTCTGTGCGCGGGGTGTTATCAGTACGGCTTTAACACCCTTCTGCAACGCCAGGCGTAATGCAGCCGGCAACATCCCGGCATCATCAACTTCTACGCCTACCGGAACCAGTCCCGCGAGCCTGAGCGCATTGACAGAGCCAAGATAGCCGGGATCTTCAACGGCAATGCGATCGCCCCGGACGAGATGCGCGGCCGTCAGGCGTTCAATTGCATCAACGGCACCGTTACAGGCCACTATCCTGAACTCAGATTTCCCGATATTACTGAAACTGTTCTCGGCCCAGCTCCGGAGCGTGGGATCAAGCGTTGAGTGACCATACAGCACGGGCTCATAGCGGAAAGAGGCCATCAGGCGTACAGGATCCGGCAGAAAAGCCGGGTCGGGATTTCCGGAAGCCAGATTTACTCTGACCTCCGCGTCAGAATACCCCTCCTGCTCACCCTGGGTGATGGCCGTACTGATGACCGTACCCAGACGACCATTAGTTATTGCCATCCCCATGCTGACCAGTCTCTGATAGGCAAGGTTTACCGTATTGCGGTTTACACCAAGATTTTCTGCCAGTAGCCGGACTGTCGGCAGCTTCTGGCCGGGCAGCATCTCCTGACTGATAACCAGTTCCCGGATGGATTCAACTATTTCGCCTGCTGTGCTTCCATGGATGCCGTTATATTTCGCCACTGTACCTTCCGTTCACGCGTTATTACCTGACCCCGTCAGATCATACCTCAAGGACATTCTGACAGATAGTTTGCTCAGCTCCAGCCTCCATCTGTTCCCTTCTTTCAGCGAGCCATAAGTATTTCAGCTGGTCACAGGGGTTTTAAGCCAACAGAAGCAATGCTACACTAATTTTGTCATATGACAAAAAACAGAGATTGTTTGATAGAGGAAATGAGCATGTTTAATGGTTTAAGCGCATTCCCGCTCACGCCGATGAACGAAGCGGGCATCGACGAGACGGCTTTCAAAAAAATAATGGCCCGCCTGGTTAAAGCAAACGTCAACTCTCTTGGCGTTCTGGGGTCAACGGGTAGCTATGCTTATCTGACGCGTGCTGAGCGCAAGCGTGTTCTCGAAGTCGCAATTGACTCTGCCGGTTCAATCCCTGTCATTGCGGGCATCGGCGCGCTTCGTACCCGGCATATTCTTGAGCTGGCAGAAGACGCGCAGAAAGCGGGAGCAAGCGCCGTTCTTCTGGCCCCTGTTTCATATCAGAAACTGACCGACGAAGAGGTTTTCACGCTCTACCGGGAAGTCAGCAGTCATCTTTCCGTGCCGATGTGCGTTTATGACAACCCAGGCACGACGCACTTCACCTTTAGCGATGAACTTCACGCCAGAATTGCGCAGCTTCCCAACGTTGCCTCCATTAAAATTCCGGGTGTCCCGGCGGATCCCGAACTCGCCAGGGCGCGCGTTGATAAGCTAAAAAGCCTTATTCCGGCAGGTGTGTCTGTGGGTGTAAGCGGTGATGCTTTTGCTGCGCTCGGCATGAACGCCGGATGTGACTTATGGTATTCCGTTATTGGCGGTATTTTCCCGGAAGTATGTCAGCAGATAATCAGGCTCAGCGAAAGTGAAGATCCTGCACTTGCTATCGAACAATCTGAAAAGCTTCAGCCCCTCTGGGCACTGTTCAGTCAGTACGGCAGCCTGCGGGTTGTGGCAAGTATTGCTCATAAAATTGGCCTGACTGATGAAACTAACCTGCCCAAACCCCTGCTGTCACTGAAGGGCGTTCAGGAAAATGCAGCAATTGATAAAGTTATTACCCTGCTTTCCTGAGAATCAGCCCAATCAGGCCCGGAATCTTCCGGGCTTCCTCCTGGTGTTAAAGAATGTCACGTTCGAAATTACTGGCTCTTCCGCTTCCTGTCGTGCTGCGAAGGGATAAAAATGCGCCTTATCTGCATCATCAGATAACCGATTCGATCCGCACCTGTATTCTGGAGGAAGCGCTGTTGCCGGGTGATGCGCTGCCCGCGATGCGCACTCTGGCAAATCAATTGAAGGTTTCGCGAATTACCGTCGAAACTGCTTATGCGATGCTGGCAGAACAGGGCTATATCGTCAGTAAATCCCGTTCGGGTATGCGTGTTGCCGCCAGTCTGCCCGGTGTATTGCCTCCAGCTGTCCCCGCAATAAAACCGGCGCCGGAAGATGATAATCAACGGCTTCATAATCTGTCACATCGGGCGAAAATTGCAGGAAAATGCGCCACCCTTTTGCCGCAACAGAACCTGCCGCTTGCTGTCGTGGCTCCCTGCGAAGCACTCTCACCGGGAAAAAGCTGGAGCAGGATAGTATCCAGGCTGAGCCAAAAGCCCTGGCTGCATGCCACTTATGATGATGCCTGCGGTTTTGCGCCACTGAAGGCGGCAATCTGCGAATACGCGCGCCGCACGCGCGGGGTCAGGTGTAATCCGGAACAAATCATCATCACGTCCGGCGCGCAGCAGGCGTTTTCACTCTGCTGTGATGTGCTCTTTGATCCGGGAGACGCCGTTTTTATGGAAGATCCCTGCTATCCCATCCTTTTTCACACGCTTCTTTCCCGCGATCTGAACGTGATTTCCTGTCCGCTGGACAGTGAGGGGATCATCACTGATGTGCCTGATGGAATGCCAAAACCAAAAGGCATTTTTGTCACACCTTCCCATCAGTACCCGCTGGGCATGGCTATGAGTCTTGAAAGGCGTACATCACTGCTTCTCCGGGCAAAGGAAACAGGTGCCTGGATTATTGAAGACGATTATGACAGTGAGCTTAATTACGACGGTCGCCCGGTACTTTCCCTGCAGGGGCTCGAAACATCAGGCCAGACCGTTGTTTACGTAGGCACCTTCAGCAAAATGCTCTTTCCCGGCATTCGGGTTGGTTACCTGATTGCACCAGCCGGGACTGAATCCGCTTTTACGCAGGCAAAACTGCTTGCCGATCGCCAGACTAACAGCCTTATGCAGCTTACGCTGGCTGAATTCATAGGCGATGGCCACTACGAATCGCACATCCGCCGCATAAGAACGCTGTATATGCAAAGACGCAGTGTTCTGATCTATGAATTGCGAACGCAGCTGGCAGGGTTTGGCCGCGTTATTCCCTCTTCACATGGTATGCATGTGGTGTTTGCTTTCAGCTGGGGTATTAATGATGTGCAAATTGCAGCAGCCCTGAAGCACAGGCAAGTGGAATCAAGGGCACTTTCGCCTATGTATAACGGCAACCAGCCGATGAGCGGCCTGGTGCTTGGATTTGGCGGTTTTGAGCCTGATGCCATTCGCGACGCAGTCAGAATAATTAGCGATGTTCTGGTAAACATGGCCGCCTCCTGAACCGAAAGGCGGCGCTGTTGTTCAGCTTTTTTTACTGGTAGCAGGTAAACCGAGCACGATGATGGCACCGGCAAGAATTAATATTGCGCTGACAATGACGAAACCCAGAGAGTTGCTTTCTGTCAGCCGGTTACCCCAGCTGAATACCACCGGGGCCAGCAGTCCACCGGACTGGCTTGCCATGGCGATGAAACCGAGTCCGCCAGCGGCCGCGCTGCTTGAGAGGAACGCGGGCGGGATAGTCCAGAACAGCGCTACCGCAGTCAGGTAGCCCATCGTTCCGGTCGCGAGCATTAATACTGAAAGAAATGGACTGCCTGCTACGACAGGGAAAAGCGAAATACTCAGCGCAGCCAGGAAGCACATGGAAGCAAAATGCCAGCGGCGCTCCATCTTCCGGTCAGAACGCTTACAGTAATAGATCATGAATATGCCTGCTGCCATCCACGGGATCGCAGAAAGCAGCCCCAGAAATGCATAGTCCGTCACCCCCGCGTTTTTGATGATAGACGGCCCCCAGAAATTGATAACGCTGCTCGCCCAAGGGACGACCATCGATCCCAGCGCAATAAAATAGATACGTGGCTGTTTCATCACCTGGGCAAAGGAGTGAGAAGACTGCGCGTCGCGTTTTTTCTCATCCTCAGCGAGGTCGGTTAGCAGTAACTGGCGCTCATTCGCGGTGAGCCACTTTGCCTCACCTGGACGGTCGGTAAGGTAAAAGTAGGCAACGATACCAAGAATACTCGCCGGGAGGCCTTCGATCACAAACAGCCACTGCCAGCCTCGTAAGCCTGCCACACCGCCCATGTTCGCCATGATCCAGCCTGACACGGGACCGCCCACCACACCTGCTACGGCGACGGCAAAGAACAGACGTGATGTGACCTGTCCACGTTTGTGCGCCGGGAACCAATACGTCAGGTAAAGAGCAATACCCGGGAAAAAGCCGCCTTCAGCAAACCCCAGCAATATGCGGGCAATATAAAACTGCACGGGGGTCTGAACGAACATCATTCCGGCGGAAACCAGCCCCCACAGGATCATTATTCTTGATATAGTGAGCCTTGCACCTATCTTCTTCATCAGAAGATTACTGGGTATTTCTACCAGAACATAGCCAATAAAAAAAACGCCGACACCAAGTGCGTAAGCGGCATCACTCAGCATTAAATCTTTCTGAAATTCGAGGTGAGCAAAACTTATATTAACCCTATCCATGAAATTCATCATATAACAGAGAAATAAGAACGGAAGTAAACGACGGATAACTTTCTTATAGACCTGGTCAACTTCCCGGACAGCAGGGTAAACTTTACTGGTTGCTATTTCCACAATCACGCCCTCATCTAGTATTATTAAATTTCTGAATATGCAGTGATGGTCCGCCCGAAAAAATAGCCGGGCGGAAAAAGAACCTGAACGTTTATTTAAATTCGGAGAGTAAAACCCCATCACAAAGCAGAGTTCCGCTCTTAATAATATCTTTCGCTTTTCGTATATATTTTGAAAATGATTTGACGTTACCGATAGCAACCAGACCTTTGAAAGTATCATTGCTGTCCGTGGAGAAGAATAATACACAATCTGATTTGTTCATGACGACTGATTCAGTACCCAGATTGGGCAATCCGGTGATCTGCACTGAAAAGTCGAACTGATTTGACCAGAACCAGGGGACCTCATTATAACTGGCATCTTCTCCGCAGATGTCCGCAGCCACCACTTTTACCTGATCTTCGGCATTCTTCCAGGATTCCAGACGTACGGGGCCGCCGGACAGCGCCGATGGGAAGCTTGCAACATCACCAATGGCATAAATATCAGCGTCAGAGCTTTGCAGCTTATCATTAACAACGATTCCATTTTTCACGCTAAGCCCGGCTTTTTCTGCCAGCTGCGTTCGTGGCGTCACGCCAATACCCGCAACGATAACGTCATATTCAGCCTTTCTGCCGTCTGCAAATTTTACGGTACTTTTATTCCCCTGACGCCGTATTTCCAGGATCTCATTATTAAATGAGAAGCTGACGCCCTGCTGCTCATGTCTTTCCCTGAGCAGCGCCGAGGCTTCCGGCACCAGTAACCGCTGAAGAATGCGATCTCCTCGTTCAGAAATATGCACACTGCAGCCGGTCTGCACCGCACTTGCTGCAACCTCCAGACCGATAAATCCGGCGCCGATAACCAGCACTGACAGTCCCGGCAGGAGCGCGCGTTTAAGCCGCGCGGCGTCATCTGCCGATCGGAGATAGTGGATGCTGCCGTCATCTGTATCGAGACCTGCCAGAAAATTCGGCTCGGCACCGGTTGAGATAATCAGCTTGCTGTAAGGATGATTTGTACCGTCAGCGGTAGTAACCACTTTTTCTGCACGATCGATCATCTCTACGCGCGTGTTCAGACATAGCTGTATGTTCAGTGCGCCATAACTGTCAGCAGGATAGAGAAAGCATTGTTCAAGCGTTTTTTCATTTTGCAGATAAGCCTTCGACAGCGGCGGGCGATCGTAGGGAGGAACATTTTCATCTCCAATCAGGATGATTTTACCCTCATACCCTTTCTTTCTTAACAAATGCGCCAGCCGCCCGCCGCTATGGCCTGCGCCTGCAATGACAATCGATCCCATCAGTTACCTCCGGCGTCAGGCTTAACGGTATTCTCCATGGCATCTGCTGTGGCATCATTGCCGCGGAGTCGTAACTCGTGAGCAGCACTCTGTCGGTCCCGGTTCTCCTTGTTCTGACTCAGTTTGGACTTGCACTCGATTTTAGTGACCTCAATTTCCATCCCTACAATCGCGGCCAGCATGGTATCAATGTAGTCAGCCTCAGAATCCGTCATTTTCCATGGCTTTTCTTCTTTCGCCTTTTCTTCATTAACACGGGTCAGGCGGGCAACAAGTCCCCGAAGAAACTTCACATCATCACGAATGGTGACTTTGCCGTGCAAATGCACGACCTGATAATTCCATGTAGGAACCTGCCGATGTGCTTCATGTTTTGAAGGGAACCAGTTTGGTGAAATATAGCTGTCATGGGCGCGGAATATAACAAGCACCTCATCGCCGTTTTTTAATTCTTTCCACACTGTATTGTTTCTTGCAACGTGTGCAAGCAGTTTTGCTGGCTGATCTGCAGGCGTGATGTACTCAAACGGGAGATGCGCTGCATCCAGGCCTTCCGCACCGCTATAAATAAACGTACCCAGTGCATTAGCTTCAATCAGCTCTTTAATAACTTCTGGATTATTTTCCTGGAAATGCTCGGGATTATACATATTAGTTTTCTCTGCACTTTATTTGAGGATCAGACTTCGACCATTTCGAAGTCGTCTTTACCTGCACCGCAATCAGGACAGACCCAGCTATCAGGTACGTCCTCCCATCTTGTTCCCGGCGAAATACCTTCATCAGGCGCTCCGGCTTCTTCGCTGTATATCCATCCGCATAAAACGCACAGATATGTTTTCCATTCAGGCTGGTCCATTTTTCCTCCTGCAAAATTCAATGCTCTTGATAAAAATTAAACCACTCTCTCTGTCTGACTTACAGGTCCAGTATTTAATTATCGGTTAAGGACAGATTGATAAAACTTATCCTGACCCGAGAAATAGTCAGATTACGGGCCCTGTAATAAGTAATTCATATGTCAGAGTGGCGGTGTATTTATCCCAGCAATTATCCGCTCACCATATTTGCTTGTAGAGCTGAATGATTTCACTCGCATCCGGTGCATACGGATTATTCTGTGGCGAGCCGGAAGCAAGCGCCTGAGAAGCCATATTTTCAAGTGAGGCAAAGAATACCGTGGGGTCTGCTCCGAATTCCTGCAGCGTCGGCACGCTCAGATCACGGTTCAGCTCCTCAAGAAAAGCAATCAGCTTGTCGCAGGCCGTCGTGATCCCCTCTTCTGGTGTCGCTACACCCAGCGCGCAGGCGCACTGCGCATAGCGCTCCGGCGCGGCCTGAACGGAAAATCGCGTGACGGCCGGCAACAGCATTGCGTTTGATAAACCGTGTGGTACATGAAAAAGCGCACCTATCGGACGACTCATGCCGTGTACCAGCGCGACGGATGAGCTGGAAAAGGCAACGCCGGCAAGCGTTGATCCCAGCATCATCGCGGCACGGGCCCTGGAATCCTGTCCGTTATGATAGACCTTGCGCAGGTTAGGTCCGATAAGGTCAAGCGCTGCCAGCGCCTGCGTATCACTGTAAGGGCTGGCTTTACGGCTGACGTAAGCTTCAATGGCGTGCGTCATGGCATCAATGCCGGTATCAGCCGTAATGCGTGACGGTAACCCGAACGTCAGGGTGTAATCAACGAGTGCAGCAGCGGGCATGAACGCTGGTCCTGCACACAGCAGCTTCTCATCATTAGTTTCGTCAGTGATGATAGTGAAGCGTGTAACTTCCGATCCGGTTCCTGCTGTTGTGGGGATAGCGATAAGCGGAAGGCCAGTTTTCTCAGCCACGAACGGATGGCAATACTGGCGGATAGAGCCTCCGTGCTTTCCGATAACGGAGATCGCTTTGGCACTGTCAATAACGCTGCCGCCGCCAAAGGCAATCACGCAGTCATAATCATTTTCCCTGATTTTCTCGATTCCTTTTCTCACCGATCGCCAGGTTGGTTCCGGGACGGTATCGGAGAAAATGTCGTAGCGGATGTCTGCTGAGCTAAGGACATCAGTAACCCTTTTCAGCAGACCAAGTGCAACCATCGTGTTATCAGTAATGACCAACGGGCGGCTGACGTTAAGAATGTCTAACGTAGAGGCGCACTTTTCTACGGCATCTTTTCCGACTTCAAGCACGCGCGGGAGCAAAATATTTACAGACATGGCTGTCTCCTTGCTGAATGTCAGTCGTTCTGGGAAGGGAAAGAAAATTGTGCTTTTTCGGCTGCCGTATCGTTTATCCAGCGCTGCGTGATGGTCTTTCGTCTTGTGTAGAACTTCACGCCATCCGGACCGTATGCGCTCAGATCACCGAACAGGGAACGACGCCATCCGCCAAAACTGTGGTATGCAACCGGAACCGGAAGAGGAACATTGATACCTACCATTCCCACCTCAACACGGGTACTGAATGCGCGTGCTGATGCGCCATCACGCGTGAAAATGCACGTGCCGTTGGCGTATTCGTGTGCGTTGATAAGCGCAAGCGCTTCATCAAGGCTGCTGACCCTGACAACACACAAAACCGGTCCAAAAATCTCTTCCTGATAGATGCGCATATCCGGGGTCACACGGTCAAACAGCGAGCCACCGATAAAAAATCCGCTTTCGCTAAACAGGGGATGTTCCCGCCCGTCTGAGACAAGGCTGGCACCCTGTTCGATGCCGCTTGCAATCAGTCCTGAAACGCGGCGGCGATGATCCTGGCTGATAAGAGGTCCCATTTCAGAACGGCTGTCATCCCAAGGGCCAATGGTCAGTGTGGATATTTCAGAAGCGAGTCTGTCAATCAGGCGATCAGCAATTTCATCGCCCACGCAGACTGCAACCGAAATCGCCATGCACCGCTCTCCACAGGAACCGTAGGCGGCGCCCATCAGCGCGCTGACGGTATTCTCAAGGTGACAGTCTGGCATTACCACCGCGTGGTTTTTCGCACCGCCAAGCGCCTGGGCGCGAATCCCCTTAACTGCTGCCTGCTGATAAACAGCCTCAGCCGCCGGCGTTGACCCCACAAAACTCACCGCTTTCACTGCGGGAGAGTTCAGTAACAGGTCAACAGTGATTTTATTTCCGTGAATGACGTTCAGCACGCCATCAGGCAGGCCGGCGTCTGAGAATAATTTTGCAATAAAAAGGGAAGCAGAAGGCGTACGTTCTGAAGGTTTCAGGATGAAAGTATTACCGCACGCAATCGCAAGCGGGTACATCCAGAGTGGCACCATAGCCGGAAAATTGAAGGGGGTGATTCCGACAACTACGCCCAGAGGTTCTGCGTCATTCCAGGAATCTATTCCCGGGCCGGCATCCCTGCTGAACTCGCCTTTGAGCAATTCGGGCGCGCCGCAGGCATAGATGACATTTTCAATACCGCGACGCAATTCGCCTCGTGCATCTTCATAAGTTTTACCGTGTTCGGAACTGATGAGCCTGATGATTTCTTTTTCGTTTTCTTCGAGCAGGCTGACAAATCTATAAAGGATGTTGATTCTTTTAGCCGGAGGCGTTTTTTTCCATCCCGGAAGAGCCTCAGATGCTGCCTTGATTGCGGCCTCTACCTGTCCGGTTCCAGCTACAGGTACGCGGGAGGAAATCAGCCCCGAGGCAGGATTGAACACATCAATAAAGCCTTCACCGGCTTCACTCAGAGCACCCTTCACAAGATGGGAAACGATATTTACATCAGTCACTTATATATCTCCTGTATACGCCTTTTAAGTCTCACCATTAATACGGATAATAACCCTTTCGGATAAATTATTGGCATATGACAAAATCTTTTACAACGCGCTATCTGTATGTTTTGCGACCACCATCACGTAAAAGGGATGAATGAGAATGCAATAACGCTGTCTTTACGATCAGGAGAACCGCTTACATGAATTTCAATCATATTTTGCAGGAGATACCTGCGCCTTCAGCAGGTTTACCTGTACAGGGCGTGGAATTGGCAGGAGAGAGATATATGTTGTTTTAACAATTTTTTCCCGGTGGCACTCATGGGTTTTGAGGGGGAAACATCTCAGGCATTTTTCTCTCAATTCTGGCCTGAAAGCCAGCAACCAAAGGGTGCCTGAACATGAGGCGCTGGGATTTATAATCCCCTGGCAATTTACGGAGCACTAAAGAGAGTGGGAGGTGCGGCCCACGGCAGTTGCAGCCCCTAACAGGAACCCATTATCACGGCTTGAGACATTCATCTATTGATTGAAATTAGCTAATTGAAATAGGCGCATCTGAAAAACTCTTTGTGACATACGAGCATACCCAAATGTCACAGGACAAACTCCCTCTAAAATCTCAGCATGTCATCATCTGTATGTCATGAGGCATATTGTCATAGCCTAAATGTCACCAGCTGGAAGAAAATTGGAGGGTATATGTGGTTCTATGTTTGATCGACCTGTTGCTTACCGGCATCCTGGATTGTAGAAAACCGCCTGCCGCCCTTCGGTTGGCCGGTCCTTCTCATTCAGGATTGAAAATCCAGAACGCTCACGACCCTAAACAGGAGAGTAATGGCAGAAATTTGTGAAATTGCCTTCAATAAAGTGGGGCGTATGCTGCGGAACAAGACCGCTTCTTACTGACTACCTGAACTGTCAGCCAGTTAATTGGCGGCGTAGCAAGCCTTGTAAATTAAGGATATTACCGATTTGGCTTATGCTATGCTGCGGAAAGTCTTATTTTGTAGCAGGGCACGAGCATGAGTCCCCGTGATTCAGTAACATCAGCTCCCGAAAAGAAAACTACTCGCAACAGAAAAAACCCGACTTCGGATAAAGAGCGAGTACGAGCCTACCAGGCCCGTAAACGTGAGACGCATAAGGAAATTAAAGTGTTCATCAGTACTGAGCAGAAACAGGCTTTAATTAAGTTATGCGATGAAGCGGGTAAAACTCAGGCAGAAATGCTTGAGCATTTGATTGAAGCAGAAACTAAACGTAAGGGTTTTTCGTAAGGGGATTACGTTATTGCTCAAAGCAAAACGTAATGATAGATTAAGGACAGTAAAGAATTTATGGCTGGCCACGCCGCAAGGTGGCAGGGAGCTGAGGCGGTAGTACCAAATCAGGAAAGAAAAAACCCCGATAATCTTTCGAGTTTGGCGACGCGAGTAAGATTATCGGGGCCCTAGAGAACCGCATAGAACGATTGCCCTATGCGGGGAGTATAGAATTATGCCCGGAAAAAGACAATTCGTTCTGTGCGTACTCCTGTCGTGCAATTTAAGCGCAGGGCGGGGTGGTTAAGCTCATTTCATCTCAACAGGCTATCCGGCCTGACAGTCGTCATCGTGGCGATCATTCGACTGCCTGCAAATGCTCTAATCCTGAGTGGTTCGCGCCCAAAGGCTATCGCCGCCTGCCGGGCCAGATGGGCCACGCCATGAACCGCCTTGTAAATAAGGACAAGCGCACAGGAAAAATGACCCTGCGCCAGCGCATGTCCCGTCACCCTTACTTTGTGCAGCTGCGCGACGTCGCTGGCCGCAAGCGTGATTTTCGCCCGGAGAAGCAGGCGCTGTATGACGCCATGTGGCCGCTGTGTGTACAACGCGCAGATCTTGCCACCTCGGTTGTTACCTTTAACGGCAGCAAGCTTGCCGACGAACTGAGCCCGAAAGATGAAAACGGCAACGTCATTCCGGAAACGCG
>Ga0157363_1001694_pt1 | contig 18733 bp, 15 predicted proteins | sample AttsexASBM1_FD_111477 | JGI IMG/M metagenome (GOLD analysis project Ga0157363, IMG submission 111477) | Fungus gardens microbial communities from leaf cutter ant in Ribeirão Preto, State of São Paulo, Brazil - Atta sexdens ASBM1 | ecosystem: Host-associated > Fungi > Mycelium > Unclassified ... | reverse complement strand
GGACGCGGCGTATTATCAGCAAGGCCATTCGTCCGTTACCGATGCCGACTACGATAGCCTGCAGACGCGGCTCAATCACTGGCAACGCTGCTTCAGTACGGGTGAGAAAGAGGATGTACCGGTGTTGCCCAACGATGGCACGCACTGGCATCCCGTTGCGCATACTGGTGTCAAAAAGGTTCGGGATAGGCGTGCTTTAGGCTATTGGATGCAGCCACGCCGGGATCTCTGGGTGCAGCCTAAAGTCGATGGCGTGGCCTTTTCGCTGGTCTATCGGCACGGGAAACTGGTGTCATTCATCAGTCGTGGCGACGGCTTACACGGTGAGGAGTGGGTCGAAAAAGCCAGGCTGATCCCTGCTATTCCGCTGGAGATTGACAGCGATGAAGAGAGCGTGGTTTTACAGGGCGAACTCTTTTTGCAGATGACCGGTCATCACCAGGCGGTTGACGGCGGGAAGAATGCCAGGGCTCTGGTCGCAGGCGCAATGTTGCGTAATGACGCCACACCGCTTTTGACACAACTGGGCATTTTTATCTGGGGATGGCCTGACGGACCTGATGCCATGCGGGAAAGACTGACGCGTTTATCGGATTGGGGGTTTAGCCTTGCCCGTCAATGGAGTCAGCCTGTTCAGGATGAAGAGGACGCGGCTGAATGGCGCGAGCGCTGGTTTCACGCGCCACTGCCTTTTGTAACCGATGGCATTGTTGTGCATCAGACGGCCCGGCCTGCAGGCAAACACTGGCGGCCCGGTGAAGGCGAGTGGGCTGTCGCCTGGAAATACCCGCCTCCTGAGGTCAGCACTGAGGTCCGTTCCGTTGATTTCTCAATCGGGCGAACGGGAAAAATCGCGGTCGTACTCAACCTGCAACCCGTTCAACTGGATGACAAAATCGTCCGGCGAGTCAGCATCGGCTCACTAAAACGCTGGCGAGAGCGGGACATTATTGCGGGCGACCAGGTGACGGTCAGCCTTGCCGGACAAGGCATTCCACGTCTGGATCGCGTTATCTGGCGCGTTGCGCAACGTGACTATCCTGAGCCGCCTCAGACGGATCGTTTCACGTCGCTGAGTTGTTATATTTTGGCACCGCAGTGCCATCGTCAGTTACTGGCGCGCCTCAGTTGGTTGAGTCAAAAATCGGTGCTGAATATTGCGGGTGTGCAACGCAGCACCTGGCAACGGTTACTGGAAACGGGTTTGATTACACATCTGTTTGCGTGGCTGGCCTTAACCCCCGAACAGATCGCGACAGCAGCGAGTATTTCACCCGAAAGAGCGCAGCAAATCTGGCATCAATTCAGTTTGACCCGTCAACAGCCTTTGCGCCGCTGGGTTAGCGCGTTAGGGGTGGCGTTGCCGCAAAAGGCGCTACTGTCATTGGCCGACGGCGACTGGGAGAGTGTTCTTGCCCGGGATAAACAGGCCTGGCAATCTCTGCCGGGCGTTGGCGCACGCCGGGCAGAGCAGATTACGGCGCAGTTTCAGGATGCCGGGCTCAGAGCCTTAATCCACTTTTTGCAGCAGCAGGGCATTCCTTCTTCATCAATGCTCAGGATGAGGGTAATTGAAGATGGGCAGCCCGAGACGGAATCTCAGCGCCAGCAGACGCGCAAAGAAGCCGAAGAGTAAGGTGATAATCACCACTGCTTCATGCGGCAGCGGCGTTTTCAGGAGCAGGATATACATCCAGCCTGCTGCAAAAGCGATGCCGGCATACAGCTCTTTTTGGAATACCAGTGGGATGCGGTTACAAAACATATCGCGTAAAACGCCGCCAAAGACGCCTGTGATCACGGCGCTGATTGCGGCGATGATCATGGCGTGGCCTGAGTCCAGTGCCACCTGCGCGCCAATAATCGAAAATACCACCAGGCCCAGCGCATCCAATACCAGAAACACCTTGCGCAGGTGCGTCATTAGCGGTGCCAAAAAAGTCGTTACTACAGCGGCAGCGGCCACGATCATGATGTACTCAGGATGTTTGACCCAGCCAAGCGGATAGTGCCCCAGCAATATATCGCGCACGGAGCCTCCGCCTATCGCGGTAACGGAAGCAATGATAATGACGCCGAACAGATCCATTTTACGGCGACCTGCGGCAAGCGCACCCGTCATCGCCTCGGCGGTGATCCCAATAATATAAAGAACAGTAAGTAACATAGCAGGCTCCAGGAAGACGGCGGCAAGGCTACGCCACTGACAAAAACGGCGCGACTGAGTTTTTCTGTTATTAAGAGTTAAAGTATTAGTAAAAATTATGCGGGCAAGAGTAATGCCTTTATTATCAAAAGGCTGTATCGGTTTTTACACGGAGACGAATTAAAAAACGTCGTGATGCGAATTTTTCGCCGATATGACGCCAGCCTGTTTACAACGTTGAACCCTTGCCCGTCGGCGACATTATGTGGTGACAGACAGAGAAAGCAAACCACGCAAAGCAGAGCATGGGGACCTGTCCTTGGGCTAAATGCGGGGGGAAGTAAGGTGAGAATAAGGATAAAGAGGATAACAACGCACACAGAAGGTGTCTGAAATGAAAAGTGGTGGGTTTTATTAAGGAAAACGTACCGGTTAACAGCACGTTTTCCTGCTTTTACCGTCGGGCTGCTTCCAGCCAGTAGCGGTTTGTCAGTGCTTCATATGAAGCTGAAAGAACGCTTTCAGGTTGAAGTCATAGTCGGGTCGAAACCATTTACGACCATAAAAGCAATACGTCAGCATTCTCACTGATGCCATTGCCAGATAGCCCCATAAAGCACATAAAGCGGAAGGCGCCAGCCATAGGGTCAATAGTGTAATGATCAGGCCGACAAATACAGAGGCGATCTCGCAAAAAGCGATATCAGAGAATTGCTTTTCACGCTGAATCAGGGCGCGATAAGACTGGCCCTGAGGAATAATAATAAAGATGACCGATGCGATTTCAACAACCCTGGCCACCTCGGGTAGCCCAAACATATGTTCAAGCATAAGACCGCAAGTAAAAAGGGCAGAAAAAATGACCAGGCCCATGAATATATTGCCCCAGTAAAGCACGGACAGCGTTTTTACTGGCAGCGGTGCATATCGAATCAACGTATTGGAAAAACCACGATCGGCCAGTGTGTCAATAACCATCAAGCCTGTAATGACGACCGCCAGCAGATTATAGGTATCGGCCTGCAGGACTTTTCCCAATACTGAAAGTTGTAACACACCCATACTCAGCATTTTGACCGATGAAAGAAAAGGCCACTTGACGTTTTCCAGATTTATTTTTCGTGTTGTCATTTTTTTCTCGCCGGGCAGAGTAGTAGGGCGCTGCGCCGATGAGTATTCATCAGGACCGCGCTGGCATTACTATAATTTAATAAAGTAAATTTTTATCTTTATAATGAGCTGTGTGTTAAAGCATACTGCTAATAATAAACGTTCCCCTGGTGATGAATTTACCCTGTTGTCATTATTATTATCCGTTCATTTTAAATTGCTTAAATTTCCGGCGGAAATAATGTTCGCCGGAAATGTCATGCTGTTATGTTTTGAATAGCTTTGCTGTGTGCAGATGATTTATAGCGCGTTTTATGAAAGTTAACATCATAAGGAAAATCTGATATGTGATTTGACTAAGGAAATAATATTCATCATTTACAGCATTATTTGCACAGGCCTTATCACAGCGTTCTCTTTTTTTCTTTTTTCGTTAAGTCTGGAAACTGAAGCAATACATGAAAAAAATAAAAAAACGTTAAATAAGCCGTACATACACGGGTTCGCCCGTCATTCTCCAGGATTTTTCCCATACAGCATGCTTAAGCAAGGGCAAATAATAACCGAAGGGTAAGCATTCAGATCCGATATACTGCTAATGCATTTTGACTGCGAAAATATTTGTAATGCGTACGATTTATGGCTCAGTCTGGATCTGAGTTCGGGCTAAGAAGGCGAACAGAGCCCGTGGCAGGGAGGCAGGATTATCGCGGTAATAATGAAAACAGGCCGTCAGAAGGAAGCCTCCAAATTAACAGAGAGGTCTGTCACACGAAAAAGCAGGCCGAAACCTGCTTTATGTCTGTCTATACGTAAAGAGAGGCTTCGCCAGGCGGACGCGTTTTGAAGCGGCGATGTAGCCAAAGGTATTGCTCAGGCGCTCGCATGATTTGGTTCTCGATCACTTTATTCATATAAGCCGCGGCTGCAGCTTCATCCGTATGCGGGTAATTTTCCAGAATCGGTTCAATAATCAGCTTATAGCCATCATTGCCAGGATTACGAATCAGCATAATTGGAACCATAGCGGGCTTAGCCAACCGGGACAACACATAGGTACCGTTGGTCGTCGCGGCTTTTTCTACAGCAAACAAGGGGGCAAACGTACTGCCTTTGGGACCGTAATCCTGGTCTGGCGCAAACCAGACGGATTCACCTTGTTTCAGCGCCTGCACCATCCCTCTCAGATCGCGACGGTCAATCATCGCTTTATTCGAACGCATACGGCCTCTGGTCTGTACGTACTCCATCGCGTGGTTATTATGGGGACGGTACATTGCCATCATCGGCTGACACAACCCGCTGATGCGACCACCCAGCTCCAGCGACATGAAATGGATGCCGATGAGCATTACGCCACGACGCTCATTCTGGGCTGAGTAGAGGTTCGACAGGCCCGAGACGTTGAACAGACGTTTAACGGCATGGTCTGGCCAGAACCAGGCGATACCCGTTTCCATCAGTGCCATGCCGAGAGAGGCAAAATTTCCCGCAATCATGATTTCTTTATCTTTTTCGCTGATATCCGGAAAGCAGAGTTCAATATTACGGCGCGTAATGCGCTCTCTGCGCTGAAGAAAATGGCGGGAAAGCCGGCCGGCACCTGCGCCAAGTCGCATCAGCACAGGATAGGGGAGTTGAACCAACAGCCAAAGAATTCCAAGACCAAACCACGTAAACCAATAGCGGGGATGTAAAAGGGAACGACTAAACTGCCTGGTGTTTTTCATTATGAACCTTAAGGAAGTAATGGATGTAGCGCAAAAAGACCCATTCCTTAAGTTCTCAAGCGGTACAGCTGTACTGACTACGACCCACACTTTATCAAAAAGTGCCTTAAAGCACAGGAAGCGTCAGTTACAGCGAGGAATAAAATGAGGGATTGACAGCGTCATAATCAGAAGAAAGATAGCGCTTTTTTATTTAAATTATCTATAAAACAATAGATTGTATTTTTATGCTTTTAACAGGCGATGCAAAGAGAGCAATAAAAATTAGGACGGTTCTGCAATAAAAAAATGTACTCTTTTCGAAAAACTTACATTCCATTATGGCGAAAGTTGAAAAATTGAACAGGAATTTGGCTGTCATTGGTAAAAGGTAAAATAACGGAGATGACAATCGCTTCTGCGCCAGTCATCTCACCTTATGAGAGGCATCCTGTCCTAATCATGTTATTTGACCTTATCCAGAGGCGGGTTTAGCCGATAAGCCATACCCATTAAAATCACGATAAAGCAGCGTTAATTGTAGCTGACCGTCATCATTTTAACGTTACCAGTTTGCCTGACCTGCACCGTGCCAAGTTTATAAGGCATGGGTTGCTGGGCATTGTTCAGACTGACCTTATTAATAACGGTCTTTCCTCCTCGTGTGCAGCTTTGCTGTATCTGGTTGGGCGCAATCAGCGTGTCGCAAGGACTTTCGACAATAGCGCCCCTGAAGTTAATTTGTCCACTTGTGGCAAATGAAAGGGGTGATAGCATGAGTAATGCGAGTAAAACGGCTGATTTTTTCATAATGGCGATCTCAGGTGGGGGTTACTTAAATAACGGCAATCCTTATTAAAACTTTAGTCGAACAGATGTATTTGTTTCCTTTCTGTTGTTATTTTATTCACAATTGTGATCGCGCCGCGATTTGAGAAAGACGTCCACGCATCGCCTGAAATAGTGGCACGGTTATTTTTTTAACGGACTGGGCCTTTTATTTGCCTGAGCAGGCTGTGACGGAGAGGGGGAAAACGGGTAGATATATAGCCTGCTATTTTTTTCAAAGTGAAATATTTAAACCAGCTATAGAAAAATCAACGCCTCGGTAGTTTTGTTAAAAAATGCCTGACATCGTCTGACTGGCAATGTTTTCATCCTTATAATACGGGCATGAGAATTTAGTCAGCACGCGCATTACTCAGGAGCTGGAACGTGACAACAATCTGACCCAGACTCAGGGGCCAAAAATTTCAAAAAGATCGTCCCCACCCGGATCTAAAAAGCTCTCCTGCAATGAAGGCAAAATGTAGGAGCGTCAGGGGGAGCAATCGCCTAAATCCGTTATCCAAGAAGCTCTGGAAGCGCTATTGACTAGCGGAAAACCAGACACCACGGAATTCATCCAGCAGCTTGCAGCAGAAAATATCAGGGTAATTCCTAATATCGCGTCTACAGGCAGAATGAACGATTTTTCGTTTGAGTATGGGGGTATAGCCTTTAAAGCCTCCCAACTTGGAATAAACTATTTTTGGTTAGAGCTACAAAACAAAATCAATTATCAGTCCGAGCGCGGTAATGCACATCTGCTGGCGCTGAAATATCCTGCTGTTAGCGAAGCCCATGTGATAGTGGAGGAGAATATCGCTTCGCCTGCGTCAGCTATACCAGATAACGATCCGTTCACTATCGAAGCTACGCCGACAGAACAGACAACGGGCCCGGTAAGCGAAGTTCCGGTAAGGAAGATCATTTTGGGGGAAATGCTTGCGCAATTTACCAATGACCTGGAAACCAGCACCAGGAAAAAACTTGATGACATAAACATTGAAGTTCCGGCGTTAGCGGAAAAGAATTCCGCCTCTGCTGTTCCGGGGATAACCGGTGCTGATTCATTTGCTGATTTGACCGCCACGCCATATTTAGCAGCCCCAAATTCTGCTGCTTCGGCTTCCAAGCAGAAAAAACCGACTCATGAGCCAGTCGGGTCGAATGACAGTGAAATGTCCATTAGTGAAATAATGACTTATCTGGACGAAAAAAGGGACTTAAAAAACGCTTGGAGAATGCCGTTAAGCATGTAAGGAAAAGCGAATCTTTGCACCTGAGTGCCTCTTTATCCAAGGCCGCTGGCTCCTTTAAATGCTGTATATACAGAAAATTCTTCACGTGTTCAAAGAGCATGGTGCGAGTCTTATCCATGCTGCCAGAGCATTCAGTCAGTTTTACTACGCTACAACACTGGAAGAGGAATCTCCGCCAAGTGAAGTAACACAGTCGCAGGACCGAAAATCTGTGACGTGCACGGCTTATTTTGAGCACCAGCTGTCATCGAAGAGAAGTCACCGTAATTTTAAGTAGCAGCGCTTAAGTTTTAGCTGGTTTTTTTCTCATTTTAGGAGCAATCTGGGTACCTGTGAGGTTTTAGCCAGTTAACTGATTTAAGGATTAAACAGCTAAGATATGACCTCATGATTGATACCTAAGTAAATCAGAAGCATACTTTATTCCCCAATATTATTTGAGTAACGGAAAACTCACTCTTGTAAACCATGTGTTTTTCTGTTGTGCGATAGTTCTCATGGAGGCTGCAATGGATTTAATAAAACAAAAAGTAGGAAAAAGCTATGTAGCATGGCTGCCATTAAATGAAGAAAAATTTAACAGAGACCAAATACTTGAAACATGGAAGAATAATAACTTTATATTCAAAGAGGAGAGGAAAGGGGTTTTAGGGCTGCGCCCCCCACAATTGGGAGGCATATATGCAGCTTTAGGTTATGATAAATCCGATAAAGGATATTCAGCTACGGTTATTATGCCTACAGGCACGGGAAAGACCGAAACTATATTATCGATAATAATCGCAGGTAAATTTAATCGAACATTAGTCGTTGTTCCTTCAGATGCACTTCGCTCTCAAACAGCAAAAAAAATCATCGAATACGGATTGCTAAGGCAGTTTGGATTGATTGACAGCAGTATTCAAAATCCTATAGTGGCAGTTTTAAATCATGGTATAAAAAACGATCAGGAATTGAATCGAATATTAGAGTCAAACGTTATTATAGCCTCTGCACCGGCGTTATCATTTTTTCCAGAAGAATATCTTGTTAAACTAACTTCACACTGCTCACACTTGATTATTGACGAAGCTCATCATGTCATTGCAACAACCTGGTCAAGAGTTAAAGAAAAATTCCCTCATAAAAGTGTTTTTCAGTTCACAGCAACGCCATTTAGAACTGACGGTTCAAGAATTGAAGGTAAAATTGTATTTAATTACCCTCTCAAAAAAGCACAGCAGGATGGCTACTTCAAGGCTATAGAATTTCACCCTGTGCGTGAGTTTTTGGATGAGAAATCTGATAGAGCAATTGCTGAAAAATCGGTTTCGTTACTGCGGCAAGATTTAAATTCAGGCTTAGACCATATTCTAATGGCAAGAGCGTATCCTATAAAAAGAGCTGAAGAAATATTTAATATTTATAGTGAGTATAAAGATTTAAATCCTATTTTGGTAAGCAGCAGGATAAAAGAAAAAAGTAAAATTATACAAGATATAAAATCTGGGCTGCATAAAGCGATTATTTGTGTAGATATGTTAGGAGAGGGATTTGATTTGCCTCAATTGAAAATATGCGCTATTCATGATCCTCATAAAAGTATAAATGTAATGCTACAATTTACTGGAAGATTTACTAGGAACATAAGTAATGTAGGAACTGCAAAATTCATTGCAAACATTGCTAATGTCAATGTGAATGAAAGTTTAGATGAGTTGTATAAGGAAGATTCAGATTGGAATGATATAATAAGTGACATAAGCTCTAAAAAAATAGAAAACGAAAAAGATTATCAGGCTTTTAGAGGGGATTTCATTGAGCCTGGAAAATTACTGGATTTAGGACTTATGCCGTCGCTCAGTACGGTTGTTTTTAATATGAGTCTTTCTAAATGGGCACCCGGTAACTTTACTAAGTTTGGAAATAAGCACTTTAATATATATGACCATAGCATAAACGAAGAGAAAAACATCATAATATTTTCTGTTAAAACTTTCTCTCCGGTAGGTTGGACAACTTCAAAAGAGTTTTATGATGAAATATGGGATTTATATATTGTATATTTTGATATGAAGACTAATTTGCTATTTATACATTCTTCAGCAAAAGACGGCCTGGTATCAAGACTTATGAATCTTATAGCTAAGGATGCAGTTAAAATTCAAGGAGAAAAAGTTTTCCGAACTATGGCTGGTTTGAAAAGATTAAAATTGCAAAACGTTGGCTTAAATAAACATAAAAAAGGTCTGCGTTATTCTATGCATACTGGAACAGAGATAAATGATCAAATACCGGATATTGAGGCTAATCGTGCCACAAAGTCTAATATATTTGGAAAAGGTTATGAGAATGGTAAACCTGTCAGTATCGGTTGTTCATATAAAGGAAAAATTTGGTCAATGGATAGTGATTCAGTTGATCAATGGATAAATTGGTGTGATTCAGTAGGTAAAAAAATTCTTGATAATACTATCGATACTAATGAAATTATGAAAACAGCCATGCAAATGGTTGAGGTTGAAATTTTTCCAGACTCTCATGTTATCGCAGTAGAATGGCCTGTTTTTATCTTAAGAAAAAACGAATCGAAAATAATTATTGCTACTGATAAATGGGAAGATACACTTATTCATTGTGAGCTAATGTTTAGTCATTTTACCTCTTCAAAAAGAGACGAATTTACGTTTGAGATACGCTCTAGCAAAGGGCTAATCAATGTAAATGTAAAAGTTATTGCTAAAGGGGACGTGGCTTTCAGTTGCTCCGAAAATGCCAATATCTCATTCGGCAGTCAAGAGCTTAGCTTGGTTGAGTTTTTCAATGAATATCCACCATTACTTTATTTAGAAGATACCTCTTTCATTGATGGTGGACTTCATGTTATTCCTAATGAAAATTATCAGTATGTTTATAGTTTGAATAATATAGAGGAGTGGGACTGGTCCGGGGTTGATATTTCAGTTGAGTCTCAAACTGACATGAAGTTGACACATTCAGTACAATATCGCACAATTAATAAATTACTTAATGACTACGATTTTGTTTTTGATGATGACGGGACAGGAGAAGTAGCAGATATTGTCGCTATTAAAAACATGAATGATAGTGAACTTGTGATTCATTTATATCATTGTAAATATTGTCCTGCTGTCAAAGGTGTAGCAACCCCCGGTTCTCGTGTAGACGATGTATATCAAGTTTCTGGTCAGGCGGTCAAAAGTGTGAAATGGTTTGCTGACAATGAAAAACTGCTGCTAAGACTAATTGAGCGAGAAAAAGGACGACTAGAAAAAGGTCTCTCATCTAGAATAGAGAAAGGATCATTTGCCGATTTAAATTATTATGCAAAAATTGCCCGATATACAACTTTTAAACATGGAGTTGCAATTGTACAGCCTGCAATTTCTAAGAGTAAAGTTTCTAATGAAATATTAACATTGTTGGGATCAACTGAGGCGTACCTGGATGAAATTTCAGGTGTAAAGCTTAAGGTAATTACTAGTAACTAGAATTCTGCATAGCTTAAAAAAATTAGACAGCCGATAAAGTATACGGCTGTCTTTTTTTGTACTTTAATTTGAAGGTAGAGCCCCTTGCCGTCACCGTAGCGCCCCGGTTCTCCTTTGCGAATGATTGACTACAATTCTTAAACCGTTAGCGCTCCCATTTAACTTCCTCGTTCATGTCACCAGGGGCTACAGACAACTTAATGCTAAGTGGGTAGTAAGTAGCTTTTAAAGAACCTTATCAGGGAAGTAAAGGTATTTTACTAGCCGAATTACTACCCCATTGAGAACGGATTTAAGTGTGCTTGAATGGAAGTTAGTGGATTAATTTTTACAAAAAAGCCCATGTAACATGGGCTTGTGGAAGTATTTGATATGGAGTGGAAATTACTCAATATTCTGAATCTGCTCTCGCATCTGTTCAATCAACACTTTTAGCTCAATCGCTGAATTCGTAATTTCTGCATTAATGGATTTTGAAGCCAGTGTGTTTGACTCGCGGTTGAACTCCTGCATCATAAAGTCAAGACGACGGCCTACCGCCTCTTTTTTCTTCAGAATGTTATAGGTCTCTTTAACGTGCGCATCCAGACGATCCAGCTCTTCTGCGACATCGACACGTTGTGCCATCATCACCAATTCCTGCTCAAGGCGATTATTTTCAAGCTGCACCTCAGCATCTTCCAGTTTGGCGATCAGGCGCTCCCGCTGCCACTTAATCACATCGGGCAGTTGAGCGCGGACTTTGCTGACCTCATGCGTTACCGCTTCCAGCCGCTGCTCGATCAGTGCCTTCAGAGCGCTGCCTTCGCTTTCACGTGCGGCGATGAAATCATCCAGCGCGCCATCCAGCGCCTGAATCAGCTGAGTATTAATTGCATCCAAATCCTGTTCAGGTGCTGCCATGACGCCCGGCCAGCGCAGAATATCCAGCGGATTGATAACGCCCTCATCGGTCTGCAGTTTGACCCAGTTAGCCGCCTGAACCAGTTGTTTGGCCAGTGACTCATTGAGCATCAGTTCGCCCTGCGCGCCAGGATCGGCCTCGAAGCGCAGATTACATTCGATTTTTCCACGCGTCAGTCGCTGGCGAATGCGCTCCCTGATCATCGGTTCCAGTCCGCGAAACTGTTCAGGCAGACGAATATAGGTTTCAAGATAACGTTGATTGACAGAACGCAACTCCCAGGCGGCGCTGCCCCAGTCGCCCTTAATTTCACGGCGGGCATAGGCGGTCATACTGCGGATCATAAGCGTTACTCTTTTTTTAAATAAGGTTGAGGCCAGTATAACGAGGCAAGGCTGACCAGAACAGGTGTAAGCGTGTACAGGATGCGATAACAAAATGTTTCCGCTTTTCTCAACAGCCACTTATGCTAATTACTGGTTTACTCGTTGAGGCCCTCTTTTTATGTCGCGCGTATCGTCTCTTCCACTCATACTCAGCCTGCTGCTTGTGGGCTGTCAGTCGCCGTCTCCATCACCATCATATCCGCCTTCTACCCGACCCGTTCCGGTGTGCGCCGGCGGTGAGGTCATGATGCAAACCACATTGTGGTTTGGTCTCAGTAAGCCGCAGGGCGGCAATGTGAGCGCACTGGACTGGATGAATTTTGTCGATAAAGAGGTAACACCGCGCTTCAGGTCTGGCTTGTCTGTTTATGATGCGCAGGGCCAATGGCTGGGCGAAAACGGTCAGTTAGCACGTGAGAAAAGCAAGGCGTTAGTGCTTATCTATCAGTTCGACAGTGACAGCAACAGTCGTGTCGAAGCGCTGCGTGCTCGCTATAAAAAACAGTTTGGTCAGGAATCGGTTATGCGCGTGGATACGCCAGCCTGCATTAGTTTTTAGGGACAAACGGCGGCCAGTGCCGCCGTTGAGTCCATCAGATAAACAGTCCGGCAAATGCAGCGGAAAGCAGGCTGACCAGGGTGGAACCATAGACCAGTTTCCAGCCAAACCTTGAGACGACATTGCCTTGTTGTTCGTTCAGGCCTTTTATCGCGCCCGCAACAATTCCAATAGAAGCAAAGTTCGCGAAGGAAACCAGGAAAACAGACAGGATGCCCAATCCGCGTGGCGTCATGCCTGCCGCTATCTTTTTCAGTTCAATCATGGCGACGAATTCATTCGCCACCAGCTTCGTGGCCATAATACTGCCAGCCTGTAATGCATCGGTAGCGGGAATGCCAATCAGCCAGGCAAAAGGATAAAAAACATAGCCAAGAAGCTGCTGGAAACTGTACCCAAACAGGGTGGCAAACAGGGCGTTGATGGCCGCGATTAAGGCAATAAAACCAATCAGCATGGCCAGAATAATCATCGCGACTTTGAAACCAGCGAGGATGTATTCCCCCAGCATTTCAAAGAAACTCTGATCTTCGTGTAATTTATCCAGCGGAATAGCCTGCTCATTGCTGCCTTTGCCGGGGTTAATAATCGACAGGATGATAAACGTGCTGAACATGTTAAGCAGGAGAGCCGCAACGACATATTTGGCCTCGATCATCGACATATACGCACCAACAATCGACAGCGAAACGGTAGACATCGCGGTGGCCGCCATTGTGTAAAGTCGGCGTGGTGGGATATCGGCCAAAATACCTTTATAGGCAATGAAGTTCTCTGACTGGCCCAGTACCAGCGTGCTTACCGCATTAAAGGACTCCAGTTTTCCCATGCCGTTAACTTTTGATAACAGCGTGCCAACAACCCGAATCAGTAACGGCAGAATGCGCCAGTGTTGCAAAATACCAATCAGTGCGGAAATAAAAATAATAGGGCAGAGCACGCCAAGGAAGATAAAGGCCAGTCCCTGCTGACTCATGCCACCAAACACAAATTCCGTGCCCTGTGCAGCAAAACGCAGCAGCGTTTCAAAGAAATGCCCCACCGCGCCTATCAGCGCCAGTCCACTGGCTGAGTGAAGAAAGAACCAGCCCAGTGCGGCTTCTACAACAATCAGTTGAATGATAAAGCGCAGGCGAATGCGTTTTCGGTCATGACTGACCAGTAGCGCAAGGGCAAAAATTACCACCAGCGCCAGCTGGAAATGAAGAAGAGCGGTCATAGTTTAGTCAGTTAGCGGATATGCAGGAAAAGGTAAGGCATTTAGCCATACTCCGGCATGAATTTCATCCCAGGCTGCACTGACCACTGCAAGAGACAGCAGGCCAGGAAGTCCGTATAATACGCAGCCAATCATTAGCAAGCCGGAGATAACCATGCGTCCAGCAGGCCGTAGCGCACATCAGGTGCGTCCAGTCACATTGACCCGCAATTACACTAAACACGCAGAGGGCTCCGTTCTGGTGGAATTCGGTGAAACCAAAGTGCTCTGCACTGCAACGGTGGATGAAGGAGTTCCGCGCTTTCTCAAAGGGCAGGGCCAGGGCTGGGTCACTGCCGAATATGGCATGTTGCCGCGTTCCACTCACAGCCGTATGGCGCGTGAAGCCGCGAAAGGCAAACAGGGTGGTCGCACGCTTGAAATTCAGCGCCTGATCGCCCGTTCACTGCGTGCTGCGGTCGATCTCACCATGCTCGGTGAATACACGATTACGCTCGATTGTGACGTCATTCAGGCCGATGGCGGTACACGTACGGCTTCCATTACTGGCGCCTGTGTAGCTCTGGCAGATGCGCTTAATTCCCTGGTCGCGAGTGGTAAGCTGAAAGCGAATCCGATGAAAGGCATGGTTGCCGCCGTGTCAGTGGGGATTGTCAATGGTGAAGCGTTGTGTGACCTTGAATACGTTGAGGACTCTGCCGCTGAAACGGATATGAATGTCGTCATGATGGAAGATGGCCGCATGATTGAGGTGCAGGGCACCGCTGAAGGTGAACCCTTTAGCCACGAAGAACTGCTGGCATTACTGGCGTTAGCGCGTGGCGGTATTGAAGAATTGATTCAGGCCCAGAAAGCGGCGCTGGAAAGTTAAGGTAACAGGCGACCACAGAGTCGCCTTTTTTTTATCTGAGGAGTAAGACATGAAAGCCTGGCAGCGGCAGTTTATTGAATTTGCACTGAATAAGCAGGTGCTCAAATTTGGTGAGTTCACATTAAAGTCGGGTCGTAAAAGCCCCTATTTTTTTAATGCCGGTTTATTTAACACGGGCCGGGATTTAGCGCTGCTGGGGCGGTTTTATGCGCAGGCGTTAGTCGACAGCGGAATCGATTTTGATTTGTTATTTGGTCCGGCCTACAAAGGCATCCCTATCGCCACCACCACAGCCGTTGCGTTAGCCGATCATCACGATCGTGACGTACCTTACTGCTTCAATCGTAAAGAAGCGAAAGATCACGGAGAAGGCGGTTTGCTGGTGGGAAGCCCGCTGCAGGGTAAAGTGATGCTGGTCGATGATGTCATCACGGCCGGCACGGCGATTCGCGAATCCATGGATATTATCAATGCACATGATGCCAGCCTGGCGGGCGTGCTGATTTCACTGGACCGTCAGGAACGCGGCCGGGGTGAACTCTCCGCTATTCAGGAAGTGGAACGGGATTATTCCTGCAAAGTTACCGCGATAATTACGCTTAACGACCTGATTGATTACCTGGCTGAAAAAACGCACATGGCCGATCATTTAGCGCAGGTTCGGGCGTACCAAAAAGCGTACGGCGTCTGATAACTGGCGGGCATTGCGCCCGCCTCTGTATTACACCAGTTGTGCCGCAATCAGCGGCCAGCGGGTGTCAAAGTCGGCCGTTGGGCTAAACCGGAACTCGGAACGGACGTACCGCGATAACAGCCCTTCACACAGGGCCAGCAACTGGCTGGCCAGTAAGGTTTCATCCGTTTGAAAGCCTTCACCTTCGCGCATTTTGCGTTCGCGCATCACCTGGCGTAGCTGCACTTCAATGCGCTCAAACAGCTGATTAATGCGCCCCTGCAGACGGTCCTGTTCAAACATTAACGCGTGACCTGTCAAAATCCGCGTCAGCCCCGGATTACGCTCACCAAATCCCAGAATCAGTTGCACAATAAGACGCAGGCGCGCCATTGTTTCTTTTTCATCTTTCAGGATCAGATTGATGCGGGTAATCAGACTGTCTTCAATAAATTCGATCAGGCTGTCAAACATCCGCGTTTTACTGGGAAAGTGACGATAAAGCGCCGCCTCCGATACACCGACGTTAGCCGCCAGTTTTGCAGTAGTAATGCGTTGGCTGCCATCACTTGACTCAAGCATCTGCGCCAGCGCCTGCAAAATCTCCTCGCGGCGATTCCGCTTTACGACTTTTTTCTCTGCCATGCCCTTAAAAACCCCTGAATTTCACCATATACAGGCAACACCTACGCATCTGCCACAAGAGAAAGCCTTGGGGCGATGAGAAATAATAAGATTGGCGTAAGTGAAAATCGGTCGTGCTGGTTACTGACGGCCTGAGTGACCGAAGCCACCTTCACCGCGCAAGCTGGCGTCAAACTCGTCTACCAGATTGAATTCGGCCTGGACGACAGGGACAAAAACCAGCTGGGCCATGCGGTCGCCCGGCTGAAGCGTAAAGCTTTCCTGCCCGCGATTCCATACCGATACCATAAGTTGTCCCTGATAGTCGGCATCAATCAGACCAACCAGATTGCCCAGGACAATACCATGTTTGTGGCCCAGGCCAGAACGCGGAAGAATCACGGCGGCAAGGTTCGGATCGGCGATGTGAATAGCCAGACCGGTAGGAATTAATGTGGTTGTGCCGGGTGCGATTTCCATCACATCATCAATACAGGCACGAAGGTCTAACCCAGCGGAACCCGGTGTCGCATAGGTCGGCAAGGGAAACGCTTTGCCGACGCGCGCATCAAGAATTTTAACGTCTATTTTTTTCATCATAACGGCTGACAATCTCGTCTATTAAAAGTTGACCAAGGAGTGACTTATCGCTGAGCGGTAAGGTTTTTTCTCCTTCCTGCCAAAAAAGGTGAAGAGCATTGGTGTCGCTATTGAACCCGTGGCCTGCTTTTGACACATCGTTAGCACAAATCAGGTCCAGGTTTTTACGCGCGCGTTTTTTTCGGGCGTATTCTTCCACTTTCTGGGTTTCAGCCGCAAATCCAACCACAAATGGCCGGCTCTGCGTTAAGGCCGCCACCCCCGCGACAATATCGGGATTTTTAATGAGCTGCAGGCTGACTTTCTCATCGTCATCCTGTTTCTTTATTTTTTCATCCGCGATCTCAATTGCCCGGTAGTCTGCCACGGCTGCGCTTGCAATGAAAATATGTTGTGCGTTTATCTCCCCCATTACCGCCGCCTGCATTTCCAGGGCCGAGGTCACATCCACTCGTTTAACGCCGGCGGGCGTTGGCAGGGCAACCGGACCGCTTACCAGCGTAACGCGGGCGCCGCGCTTTGCCGCCACCGCCGCAATCGCAAACCCCATTTTTCCCGAACTGTGGTTGCTGATATAACGCACGGGGTCGATCGCTTCCCGGGTGGGGCCCGCGGTAATCATAATATTGAGATGTTGCAGGTCGTTGACGGGCGCGGCCCACTGAACGGCGTGGTCAACGATAGCTAAAGGGTCAAGCATGCGACCGGGGCCAATATCCCCGCAGGCCTGGCTGCCGCTGTCTGGCCCCCAAATTAACAGGCCGCGCGCCTGAAGCCTGACCAGGTTTTCCTGCGTTACGGCAGCGCGATACATCTGCTGATTCATCGCCGGCACAATCGCGACAGGCGCTGCTGTTGCCAGCACGGCAGTGGTGACTAAATCATTGGCCATCCCTGCCGTAATGCGCGCAATCAGGTCGGCCGTGGCCGGGGCCAGCACGATCAGGTCAGCCCATTTGGCCAGCTCAATGTGTCCCATTGCGGCCTCGGCTGCCGGGTCAAGCAGATCATCAAAAACAGGATAACCGGAGACGGCCTGCAGGCTGAGTGGCGTGATAAAAGCCTTTGCGCCCTCAGTCATCATCACGCGGACATCGGCACCGCGATCGCGCAGACGACGGACCAGCTCGGGGGTTTTATAGGCAGCAATTCCACCACTGACGCCCAGAAGAACTTTTTTACCGGCTAATCCCATCATGCTGTTGACCTCATTTTCGATTGCCGTCGCAGGGACGGTGTAATGGCCGAATTTTATCACAAAACGTGGCATGCACCTTTTCAATGGCTGCGTTTGCGAGACATGCCGGAGAATCACAATCACGCGCTGGTGGCGGATAGGTTCGCACGCGATGATACAGGGGGCGACAGGGAGAGCAGCAATGAAAAATTTGCCACCACGAGAAAAACTTCAGCAATGGGGTGCGGATGCGTTAAGTGACGTAGAGCTGTTAGCGATTTTCTTACGAACAGGTTCAAAAGGCGTTCCTGTCATGATGCTGGCGCAGCAGATGCTGCAGGAGCTGGGGTCGCTTTATAATATCGTTAATGCGACGGCTGCAGACTTTAAGGGCATTAAAGGCGCTGGCGAAATCAAGTTGATTCAGATGCGCGCAGTGGCAGAACTGGCCAAACGGTTTTTCGCCAGCCAGCTGGCGCGTGAGAGCACAATTGACAGTCCCGCAGCGACGCGTCAGTACCTGCAGACATTATTGGCCAGGCAGGAGCGTGAGGTGTTTGTCGTGCTGTTTTTGGATAATCAACATCGGGTATTAATGGCCAGAGAAATGTTTTCCGGATCCATCAACAGCGTCGAAGTCCATCCTCGTGAAATTGTGCGTGAGGCCCTGAAAATCAACGCGGCTGCGCTCATCGTGGCGCATAACCATCCGTCAGGAATTGCTGAACCCAGCCAGGCTGACCGCGACATTACACTAAAAATCTGCGAAGCTTGTCGCTTATTGAATATCCGGTTGCTTGATCATCTGGTGATTGGACACGGTCAATCTGTCTCATTTGTCGAACGCGGATGGCTCTGAGCCTGAAAATCTGGTCCAGGTGGCGGCTTTTTACACGATCATTCGGGATCTTTATCTGTTCGGGACTTGAGCACTTGGGCCGAGCGGCGTATACTACGCCACCTTTGAGAATCTCGGGTTTGGCGGTTAGGCCAGCTTAGCGGGTTCCATGGAACTCGCCTGGCGGGCTGCAAGCCTGACGAGGCGGCCAAAACCTAATTTTTAAAGCTCGAGCTGATTTGATTTTTGGAGAATAGACATGTCACGAGTCTGCCAGGTAACTGGAAAGCGTCCGGTGACCGGTAACAACCGTTCCCACGCAATGAACGCGACGAAACGCCG
>Ga0157363_1001691_pt1 | contig 18751 bp, 14 predicted proteins | sample AttsexASBM1_FD_111477 | JGI IMG/M metagenome (GOLD analysis project Ga0157363, IMG submission 111477) | Fungus gardens microbial communities from leaf cutter ant in Ribeirão Preto, State of São Paulo, Brazil - Atta sexdens ASBM1 | ecosystem: Host-associated > Fungi > Mycelium > Unclassified ... | reverse complement strand
GAGTTTACGACCAAGTAAAATTAAAGTTATATAAATTAAGCATATTTTATATGAAATAAAATTATAATATCATAGAAGGTATCCTGATTGCTTTAATTAATTAATTGTCTATCATAAGCTACATTTCGTCGCTCTTATTCAATGATTGATCGATTTTATAACGTTATGAAAACTTAAATGTACGCAGCGAGAGTTTATTGTTCAACACGTGGTTAATTATTGCTATTTATAAGCGAATTACTTTGGTCCAATTAAAGATCTGTGCATGGAATGATACGTTATAATTATTCAGCAACAACATTGACACCATACCCTGGTTTACTTACTATAAATCATGCGAATTGTAACAGAATGAAACAATTAGATACGTGCGAACATGAGATGTATTATATTTGCGACAATACACCTGGATAAATTTAATGTTTTATATGAAAATGTGTAGATACAATTTAAGGAAATTTCTTAAAAATTATTTATTTTATTACAACTATCCTAAATATATTATTGATAAAATTTTAAAATTTTGTTATACTTTAGACGTTTATTGTGATGTGTTTGAAGAATTCATTAAATATAAAATCATCAAGTTAAATAAAGAATTATTTAAATAATTATTTAAATGCTAAATAAATTATTATTCAATTATTTCTTAATTATTGTAATTTAAGAATAACTGATATATTTTATTCGGTTATATATGTACAATATTTGTGAAAAAGAGTAGAGAGAATTGAAATAGGTGTCTTCGACAGTTATCCGAGCAATATGAGTCATCAAGAGTAATAAGCAGTGATGCACATTGGAGTTCGGAAATGCCAACGATTTTTCTCTTCCACTCGTTCAGACCTTCTCGACTTCATCTGTCTTTCTCGTCTTCACTTAAAGCGAGAAGGATAGAACGAATGAGGAGAAAAATCGCTGATATATACCCAGCAAACGAGACTGGATTGAAATGGATTCAGATTTTCAGAAATATTGATTTACGAATGTTAAAATGCTTTTCAATCCTGAATGCATTTATATATAGAAATTGCATGGATATCTCTATAAATCTATCCTTTTAATCTAAAAATAATATTTTTTTTTTCTATGCACAACACCCACATTGTGAATACTGTTCAATTCAAAATTTTGAATAGGAAATGCAGTTTTTCAATCCAATTGAATTTAATTGAATCCAATTGAATCCGCAATTAAATCTAAAAAAAGTATTCGCTATTTAAAATATGCATTCGAATAGAAAAAAATTTCAATTCATTTTAATCCATTCTCGTTTGTTGGATATAACCAGATCCCAATATACATTACTAACTATACATTTACACAATTTGATTTATGTCAAAGTTGTAACATCAATTTTATGAAAATGGCCAATCACCTTCCATTCTTGAAAGGAACAGCTATGATTGGCCAATTTCATACATTGATGTTAAATTTTGTAAATCGAATCATTTAAGACCTTATTGCGCCCTGCGCAATAGAAGAAATAAAGAATTAGGAATAAAGAATAAACGATTCTAATCTATCAGAAATCGAATACATCGGAATACACGGTTTCTAATAAGTTAAAATTGTTTATTTTTTATTTTTAATTCCTTATTCCTTCTATTGTGCGCTTAAACATAGTCACTTGCTTACAGTTTTTTACACTTTTTACACTTAAAATGAGATAGATATACATTTGGCGCTGAAAAGAGAGAAAGCAAGATGTTGAGTGTAAAAAGTGTAAGCAAGTCGAACAAGATCTACTGGTAACAGGAGAACGATGAACTATTATATGAGCGATATCCAATAATCTTTTCGCGTTGCTTGCACTTTTTACACTCGGTATTTTCGCTTTCTCTCTTTTTAAGGCCAAATATATGTCTATCTCATTTAAAATAAAAAAATATTTGAGGATTTCATGCAACAGACCTATAGAGAGCTTTGTTTTGTATTGTGAGAAAAAGCAGAGCTTTTATTGTTCATTACTCATCATTCATCACGTCTAGTGTGCAATACGCGACATACGACAAGCGATATCCAATAGACATATAGTTCTTCTGGAAACGTAATATGTTAATTGAATATCATGCGTCGCATGTTGCCGTATCGTTATACCGTTTACACCGTGCGAATATCTAACTATTGAGATTCGTTCAGGAAATCTGAGTATTGATAGAGTGAGATAAACTCTGGGTGCACCTCAGAGTGATATAGACGAAGGAGTTTCTGAACGCCTTGGGTGATGCAATTGGGTGACTGGGTAAACATCGATGAAGATTGAGAAAAGGCATAAAAGTAAGATTAATTGTTGTTACAATCACGAAAAAGAGATCGTTTGTTCTAGAAATCAATTATATGTTGAACGTAGTGACCTAAAAACTTTTCAATAATTATGTAACTTAATCTTATCAGACACGTAATTTTATAGTGCGAAATGCGCATTGCGCATGCGGGGCGACTTATACCAACTGAAAAGTAGGTTGACAATAGAGTGATCTTAGAGTGATCTAACTCGTTTCTGAACGCTTTGGGTAAATTATACCTGAAGTTTCTGAACGTCTGAGGTGCACACTAAAGCACTCTAGAGTTACCTAGGCGTAATTTCTGAACACACCCCTGTGCGTTCGAAGTTCAATAGTTTACGTTCGCATTATTCGCAAATTTTTTCAAATCTCAATACCGGGTGACGGGCATGTGTTTTATGATTGGTTATGTTATGATGACTATGATAAAATAGGACTGATAGAATAGGCATGCGATACACGAGATTGCAACTCAACGTTGTAATTAATGATAATTATAAACTGACAGTTACGAATAGGATATATGTTGAATTATATATTCTGAATTAGCGTTAATGGTCGTTAATCACAATGCTGCCAGTAACGATATTCCAGCGGGTTTTATCTGCTAAAACAGCGCCCTGCTTGAGTCGTTTGTTATTCTTGAGACAGGTGAACAACTACTCTGACTCCACTACCACGAAAAACGACAGTAGTAATACATCGAATATCAGCGAAACACAAAATGAATGTGCTGCGAGCGATGTCGAATCTTCCTTGGGTGAGGAGAACGTTTCTCGCCTTTTGAAGGAAGCTGCCACTTATAGCGATGTCAAGGATACAAATTGGACAACGAGTCCTTATCCGGCCGGTGCTCCTACCTCAATCGAGGAAGAAGTTGTTAAGCCGAAGATTGATCCATTAGACACTTGCATTGTGCTCTTTCCAGGACAAGGTACCATAAAAGTCGGCATGGTTCAGAAATATTTACGCTTTCCACAGGCGAGAGAATTGTTCGAGATAGCTAACGAGATTCTGAGATACAATCTACTAGAACTCTGCCTAAAAGGTCCACAGGAGAAGCTAAATCAGACTTGCTTTAATCAGCCGGCCACAGTGGTGAGTTCATTGGCTGCACTGGAGCAACTCCGTGAGGAAAGGCCCAGGGTATTCGAAACATGTAAAGCAGCCGTGGGCTATAGTGTAGGGGAACTGACTGCCCTGATCTTCTCAGGCGCTTTATCCTTCGAGAATGGCATCAGATTGGTCTCTGTGAGAGGCGCTGCGATGCAGTACGCTTCTAACAAATGTCCTCAAGGAATGTTATCGGTCCAGTGTTCTCCACAAGCTTCAGTATCACAGGCGTGCAAGGATGCTGAGAAATGGGTACAAGATTGCGGTATAGAGATACCAGTTTGTCAGTAAGAATCATTTCAACTATTCCTGTTGACTAAGCTTTGTCTAGATCAAGAAATTTTCTCATTGATAATCTAAATAATAAAATGTAGCAAACAAACAATTTTGTTGGTGGGTAACAATTTTAATGATTCTTTGAAAAAACTTTGGCATATGAATCTAGATTCTTTGTAAGATAGAAAAATTTTATAAATATCTATATTTAAAATCTATCTATATTTGAATATACATATATTTTTTGAAATGCATTGGTATATATCGAGTATTTTGATATTTACATAAATATCATATTTTTTAATCCTGTGAAAATGTCACAACTCTGAAATAAAACTCTGTATTAAAGTTGCAGTGTTTGAATTTTGAAAAAAATCATGATATAGTTCTAAAGAATTTCAATAACTATTATTTTTATTATGGATTTGTATTGGATTTGTATCCAACATATTATGTTCGACATTGTCATTTCTTTTTCTATTTATATTCATATATTGACAATATTAATTATTGATATTCTTTCAAATTTTATTGCCTAGAGATCAAAAACATAAACTTGTAAGCAAACTGGATGCTTTTCAGCAACATAAATGAAATGTAACACAGTAAATCATTACTGTTGCATCAATTCTTGCTATTTGCCAATGTTAAACAAAGATGAAGTGATTATTATGTCTCTTATTGGGAAACACCAACTATCATTTGATATTATCTACATTTTTACTTTTATTATTTGTCGACAACTATGTATCCAATAAAATGTGTCATACAAATATATCTCATAATTTCCTGAATTTAAAATTGAATTTTATTGAATACATTGTCAGTTTCTAACAATGTTCTGTTTGGTCTGGACAAGGCTTTATATGCGCCTATTATATAATATTACATTCATTGTAATGAAATTTAATTATTAATTTTTTTAATTTAAGGTAATTTATAATAAACATATATATAGAAATATGATGTTAGATATTATGAAAAGAATGATTGTAGGGTGGCAGTATATTTGTACACTCAATCGAAGATCTTGGCTGGGAATACTCAAGCTCTTGAATACATAGAAAAGAACGCGAAGAAGTACGGACTTTTCAAGTTAACTAGGCTGCCGGTATCGGGTGCTTTCCACACAAGATTGATGGAACCAGCGCTCAAGTCTTTCGGCAAGATGCTCCACACGTTAGAATTCGATGATTTCAGATGTCACGTCTATTCCAATTACAAGGCGCATCCGTATGGCAATACGGCATTAATTAAGAAATATTTGCCGAAACAAATTATATCGTCTGTGAAATGGGAGCAGTGCATGCAGCTGCTGTACAACAGACCCCCGGGAACTGCTTTCCCGCGAACCTTTGATGTAGGATCAGGAGGAAGAATGTCAACGATCTTGAAATTAATTAATTCAAAGGCACACGAACACTGTATAGCCGTCTGAGTACTTTTATATTTCTTGATAATACCAAAAGGAAATCTGAACATTTGACATTATTTTGTACATATTTGTTGATTAACTTTATTATTCTAACTGTCTGTGACATGAGAAAATAAAGAGGATCAAAGTTATATTAGATACAAAAAATGTATATTGTAATGTATATGTATATGACATGCGTCTATTGGTACATCCACTTTATTTTCAACTTTTTTATGGAGGCACTAGTACTTGCCGTTTCGCGCTTAATCATACAACGATTCAGTGGTTTTCTCTTTTTCAATCGAGTTGCGCGTCCTTTTATTTCTCGCGAACTTTTCTTATCAATTGACGTATGCTCCATTGTTCAAATTGAATATTGGAAGATGCAAAGCATACTGTGATACAGACATCAACTGCAAACGTTACAACTTCAAACATTTTAATCTGAAGAAGGTTACTAGTGAAAATAATCGGTAAATATGATATGTATAGACATGTTCATATATCATATATTTTTTCTTCATAAATATAATTTATTGAAACAATTTAATTTCGGCCGAAATCGAAAACTAAATATTTTATTGGTGTCAATTTTGGCCAAAAAATATATAAGTATTTCTTCTTCATAAAAACATTATAATTTAATTATTGAAACAATAATTACACATATTAAAATTAATATTTATGAAAAAGAACTATATGGTTTTAGTTAGAATTGATATAATGTGAATGTTTGTTTTCAGTTTTGGTCGGATTCTAGAAATAATTCGAATATCTACTTGAAACTTTTTGCACATTAATTATAAGTTTTCAAATTATATTTTAAAATTTACAAAAAAATTTTGATTTTTTTGGAAATTTCAAAGTGTATTTCCCCTTAAATAATGTATTATGATCATTTTAATAAATTGAAGATTGCAAGATTTAAATTTTATTAGAATTTAATCCAACCAATCAGAACAAAGTGGATTACGATAAAGTTTGTGATTGGAATTAAAGTCTAATCTCTAATTGGCAATCCTGAATCTCCATACTCTAATAAAACTAAGTATAAAATGTAAAAGTTACTAGATTTTACGTTGCGATAATTTTTATCTTTTCCAATTTAATAACATTTAACGATTCATATTTTTTAACTGTTATATTATGAATAATTTTTATTGTACATATATTACTATAGAAAAATATATAAAAAAGAAATATAAAATAACGTTATAGATGTTTCCTAGTGAATATTTATCAATTGGAAATCATCTATAAATAGGTTTGTTCGCGTTGCTTGTACTTTTAGCACCGACATCTTCGCTTTCTTTCTTTTTAAGGCAAAATATGTATATCTATCTTATTTTAAGTGCAAAATTATTTGGAGTGCAAAATTATTTCATGCAACGCGAACAGACCTAATGTCTATACAATCACCGCCGAATAATCGTACGCCTTTCTTGTTGAATTGAGTTAGCGACGTAGCTCATTTCCGTTAATTTCCGTTTTCGGCTCAAATCGGAGCACGTGTGTAGCCTTTCTTTTCGCTTTCGGCGTTCAAGAATATAAAGCATATAGTAGTCGTTATTTCAGAAATTGCGCCGTATTTTTTCAGTAATTGTCATCAGATAGATATTTAAATATGGAAAACGAGACGAAAGAAGAGATAAAAGAAGAAACAAAGGAAGAGATAAAGGAAGAAATAAAGGAAGAAATAAAGGAAGAGGTAAAGGAAGAGGTAAAAGGTGGCAATAATCACTTAAACGGTGATTCTGCCGCCGAGATCAACGAGATCACAGAGACTACCGTCGAGGTTAGCGACACGCCGCCTGTTGACGCCATCGACGAAAAAGCAGAGCAAGAGACAAAAGAGAACGGAAAAGATGTGGAAGAACCATCTGAAGTTCTTTTGGCAAAGATTAAGACACAAGTAGAGGTATATATTTCGTATTTTGTGTTCATGCGCGCGAAAAGGAACAGTTTATTCTTCTTTTTTTTTTACATTAAATTTGAATCACGTCTCAGTAGTTTTGAATTGTAACAATTACCCAAACAAGTAATAAATGTATGCTATATTTTTTAAAATCAAGGATATGGAGTGAGAGTCGAATCTCGCAGATTACGAATCAATCGTTCTCATACGAGATCACTCTATGCGGTATAGCTCTAGTTTTCATTTCTTTTTATAATACTTTGATAATATGAAGATGTAGAAAAATTGCTTATTGAGGAAACAAAGAATACTTTTTATTTGGTGACGTAAGTCTATGCAAGTCAGTTTGTCTTGTTAGAGATAACAAGACAATCTTGAGGTATAAAAAAACAACAAGCAAAGACCTATTGTTTTTCCATACCTCAAGACTGAATTTCTTAGTTCATCTTTCTTGATTTTCTTTTCACACTGAAGAGAAAAAAGATGAACCGTGTAAAAAATCAATCCAAGCGTTCTTAAGGCTAAGTCCATAACCTTGCTTTAAGAAGCCATAAGCTGTAAGCTGTAAGGAGAGAGAGAGTTGTCGTAACACTTACTTAGACTTAAATTGTAGACATAAGTAACGCACAAACTTTCACGTATGACGTACTTATTGCTGTGTCTCTAAGAGACATCAATAAATCATATGTCATATGCCAAAGCTTGTGCATTACTTATGTCTACAACTTAAGTCTCTAAGTAAGTGTTACGACAATTTTTGTGCTCAGACCTTAAGTTGTAAGTGATAAGTGATAATATATTGGCAGAACTTATGCTTTTAAGCTGTAGAATTGGGTTTCGCTCAATTTGTTTAAGTCTAACGATTAAAGTCCAAAAACTGTGCAAAAACAGTTTAAAGACAGAAATTATTGTCACTTAGAATTTTAATAGAAAGCTGATTTATAATCTTAAGACAATGTCTTATGACTTAAGTCTTATGTCTTTAGTAACACACAAGAATTATTTTATGGCTCATATGTTATGGCCATTCTACAATAAGCCATTAATTATAAATCAGAAGTTAGAAGTTGGAAATTGATGACTGCGATTGATCAATTTCCAACTTCTAATTTCTGATTTATTTATATAATTTATATAATTTATGATTAATGGCTTATTGTAAAATGCGTATTAAAGTATAAATATTAAGTATCTTTAAGAAATAAATCATAAGACAATTCTTATGCGTAACAATGCGCTAACAAAGTTACATAAAACTTAACTCACTGACACTGTCTTAAGATTATAAATCATCTAAGACATTGTCTTAAGATTATCAGCCTTTAATCTTTTTCGACTTATGACTTAAAGTCTTTTAAAGCAAGGTTTGGACTGAGACTTAGATTTGGGCCTACAGACCTGGGCCTACAGTATATTACAATACATACTATAATATTTTCTTAGAATTTTGTATATGTTTCTTTTCAAGAATAGGAGGTCTGTTCTTTTTCATACAAATATGAGGAAGAAAAGGCTTCTTAAATATTAAGAGAGACAGAATGATGTTTATATCAACTTGTGTTACTAAATAATATTATAACTAATATTATTTTCTTTTTACAGTACTATTTTGGTAATGTAAATATGCAGAGAGACAAATTTCTCATTGAACAAACAAAACTAGATGAAGGCTGGATTCCAATGACTATCATGTTAAACTTTAAAATGCTGGCTGCTCTCAGCAAAAATGTCGATGTAATTCTGAAAGCATTGGAAACCAGCGATCTCATGGAGATATCTGAGGATAAGAAAAAGATACGTCGCTCTCCAAAGCATCCCCTGCCAGAATACAATGAAGGATATAGGAAAGCTCAGGAAGCTCGAACAGTTTATGTCAAAGGCTTTCCGTTCATTGACACAACTATTGACAAATTGAAAGTCTTTTTTGAACCATACAAGCCATTTGAAACGATTGTGGTAAAAATATTTGTTTGATATAGAATAAGTAAATATGACATTTTTGAGCAATGAGTAAATTATCCTGATATTAATTTCTTCTTCTCTTTTTCTTTCTCTTACATTAGGCCTCTGGCCTGTGTTACACCTCTCTCATATGCTTGTGGTACACACATTGATTATTCAATTGCCACAAGCATATGAGACTTATAGTTAATGTCGGTTCCAAACGGCGGATTTTTTGGAGGTTTCTATGGGCAAGGATACTCTCGGGAGGTTGCCGGCCTTTTCCGAGAGGAGACACGAGCGTAAATATTTTGGTTAGATATCTCTGTCAAGATCGAACTCGGGATATCTGGCATGATAAACCAGTACGCTGTCTGCCATGCCACGCTCGCGCTCTGATATTAATTTGTTAATTATACTAAACATCTTGATGTTTTGAACCGAAATAAGAACAAACAAATCAATGTATTTGTGCTATTTATTTCTTAATCTATTTGATTATTTAGAATATTTGACAGATTTAATATATTGCCAGATATGAATATCGAAATAAATATGTATATCGAAAATTATTTCTAATGCGTTTACTATTTCAAATTTTACTTTGCAGATGAGGAAATATCAAGATAAAGATAAAGTTCTTAAGTTTAAAGGATCTGTTTTTGTGCAGTTTGAAACTTTTGATACCGCTAAAGCGTTTATGAATATAGAATCTGTAAAATATCAAGATACTGAGTTAATAAGGAAGTGGGCGTAAGTAAAAATGTAGAAAAAGAATTGATATATATTGTATAATTTTGTTTTATATATATATATATATATATATATATATATATATAAAATATTCTAATATATAAATTTTTATAGTGCAGATTATTATGCAGAAAAAGCACAAGAAAAGGAGGAACGTAGGAAAAAGAAAGAAAAACCAAAGAAATCAACTGTGAGTAAGCAAAGCAAATAGAAGATAAATGTGTGATTTATCACTCTTAATCTTGATCTTTCATTTGTGGTTTAATATATTCTTTTCTTTAGACAGAGGAAACAAAGGAGACTGAAAATGACGAAACAGAGCAAACATCTGCAGGAACAGATAATAAATTGCCAAAAGGTTCAATTATTTACTTTTCTGGTGTTTCCAAGACGTGTACAAGAGAAGATGTCAAGGAATGCTTAGACAAATTCGATGCTGATATTGCATACATCGATTTCCAAAGGGGACAAACAGAAGGTTGGGTACGTTTACAGGGAGAAAATGCTGCCAAACCTTTGTTAGAAAAGACAAATGAAGGCAAGGTGAGAGGAAAAAAATATCCACAAAATTTTTTTCATTCTATAATAATTCCTCTGATAATCTTGAAATTACAATAATCAAGCAAAACATTTTTCTTGCTTCAAGGTGGTAATCCAAGACATTGAAGTTACCTGTAAAATGCTTGAGGGTGAAGAAGAAGACAAATATCTCGCTAAAGCGATGGAAGATATAGTAGCTTCAAAGAACAAATACAATAAATCCAAGCGAGGCGCTAAGAAAGGTGGTAAAAGATCATTTTAAAATACAATTGTTGACCAAATATATACATAATGATGCTTTGCCATGCTAATACTGAGAAGTTTATACATATAAATTATGTATATTTTTCGCTGAGTTAAAATTCTTAAAACAACTGAATTCCTTACGACACAAAATAATTTTATATTTTAAAAAAACAATTACTAATAAAATTTTTTATGTTTAAAGGACGTGGCGCACGGGGTGCGAAAAAGAGAGGTAACAGTCCCTCGCACGATACAGTTCCTGCTAAGAAAAGAGCTGTTGAATAAGATTGATTTATCCTGAAACCTTCAAAGTTACATAGTGTATATTACACTTTATTTTCATTGCATTAACGAATTACATAGAGAAAAGGAAATATTAAATTATGTCTAGCATAATTTAATTTATTATATTTGAAATTGATTTGCTTTAAATTTTTCGTTACATTATCTTTTCATGTATATTATTTTAAATACTTTGAAAATATAGCTTCGTCTATATTTAGTTAGATGCGTGCGTTAATGTTTAATTATTTAACATTTCACCGCTGACCCAAAATTTAAAAGATGATATGATAATTTTACTACTCGACGGACGATTAGCAAACAAAAATCGCCATATATTTTTATAAATTGGCATTTATTGTTGTACAGTGAAATTTACAAATTGGTTTTTTTTCTCTAGACTAGAACACGTATTTAAATTTCACTGTCGTTTTACGTGCGTCAATACTACCTTCACGCAAGTATCACAACGTGTTAAAGATCATATCATTCGCGAACAGTTACTTTGAAAAATTATACGTAATGACGTATGTACGTACTTAAAACTATTGTAATCGGCAATATGATTTTACGCGACACTGAGTCTGTGCATATTACGCTACATGGTATTTAATTACAGCTTTACGGTCTTACATTATATTGATACATATGTATAGTTTCATGTGCCGAGGAATCGTATCGATTAGATAAATCTTATTTTTTTAGACAGTCTCAATATTTAATGATTTTGGAACTCATTCTAGGTGGAAAAAGATATTGTTTCTTTTTCTAATCGTAAGATAACAGTTAAATTGTTAGAAAATTCAGTTCTTGTATTATTTGTTATCGTTCTGTATGAATAAATTTTAGGTTTACATTCCTTATCACAATCTTAATAATCAAGATATAAATGTGATAGAAACATTTTAGTATGTAAAAACCTGTCAGTGGTCGTGTCTATATTTTCCGTTTTTCATATTGCTGTGCCTGATTTTTGTTATATTGAATACTAGCATAATTATATTCCATTCCATTATATCCTGAGAAGCGCATTTCCTCTTCGCGCGTGGACTGATTTAGTTGCATACAATGACGAAGATGACTTTCAAAACTTGATATCTGTGTTGAGTATAGCGGTCTTAGTGATCTCAGGTCATGAATATTAATTCAGGATTAAGAACTCTCTACAAAGACAAAATGTATCTCTGCAAACACGAGCGCGATCACGTCTTAGGATTGGTCGTGGAAGAGAGAGAGAGAGAGAGAGAGAGAGAGAGAGAGAGAGAGTTCTATACAAGTTTTAATTCTACTTTAAGAGAAATTACATTTTCGTTTTTTTTTATTGTTACATACTTTGAGCAGATATTTGATCTTGGCTCTCAATTTAGATAGGCCATGATCGAAGGAATTATATTTCATAAATTTTAGCCAAAGAATCAAAGTGCCATCAAACAAGCTCATCTCATTGTACATTTAATTAATGTAAAATTAAAAATTACGCTGTTATATATATATCCATTTAATTTCTGTAATATAATATTAATTAAAATATTGTAATTAAAAATATAGACATGTTCAATATATTAATATTTAATTTTGATGTTAATACTGAAGTTAATACAGTATTAATACTCGTACCTTGTTTTGCATGTCAAAGTAGAAAAGGATATACAAGATACGCTGTCAATCACGAAATTTCGAGGTTCTTGAACAAGAAACGCGGATGGAAATGATTTTACGGAACGTGTATATATCATCACGATGAAGAGTTCTAGCCGCAATTTCGTGGTAGTACGATACTTATGACTGTCGGACTATTCTCTATGAGAAGAACACTCAACAGAGGATCGAGTCCGCCCTCTCGAAAGTCATCGCGCTACTCGGTCGTAGTCTCGTACTCCCGATGTCGTTCTATGGTTTTGCTCCGTCGAATGCACTCGTGATTGTGCACTTGCGCGACAGGTAACGCGGTTGGAGAATTGCGCTTTCCGCCCGAATAAATTTCGCGAGCGCTATTAAGTCGTTCTCCTCGGCAGGATCGAAATTACACGTTTCGAGAGGTGTAGTTAGTTATGTGTTGTAAAGGCGGAAACGACGAGTGCACTTTCACTTATACGAATGGTACTTCCGTACATCGTATTCGTTTTGCTTGCGAATAACAGACGCTTATCGCATCCAATCCGTTTGATCCGTTTCGAATCGAGTACCTCTTCCTCCCAATCAATGCTTTACAAAGCAGTCGTCGAGACTGGTATGCGATCGTGTACGTGGCTTTGGTATTCCGATTCCGTTTCCGAGATCTCTTAGATCAGATTCGTCATTATCGTCGATTACCGTGTATCGATCCGTACACGGTATTCTTATATATATAATTGCTTTTTAGCAAAGAATTCAATTTAGAGCTTCTTAGCAAGAATTTCATTATACGTTTCGTTTCGATATTTCCTAATCAGGCGCCCTTTTTCTATGATATCGAAAATACCGATACATTTCCTTTATATACTGTACTGATACTTAAGGCCACCTATTTGCCACGGTCTCTGAGAGAATCAGTATTTATTCCGATGAATTAAATGGCTAGGAAACATTGTATCGATATCTTCAATTACAAAAAAGTCCTTTGAATAAAATACTTTGTGAGCACCTGATATATATATAATATAGCGACGAATTACGAGGGTACTTTAGCAATCACTTTCTTAAAAACAACAGAGAATATTCCGTTTCATTATAAATAGCAGCTACGTACAATCCACGTCTCTATTAGAAATAACAACCACGTGCAATCTTACATTCCTACCAGTAGAAAGAACTGGTCACAAAGTTTTCTAAATAGTAATAGTCGGGCACAATCTAGCAGTAATAACAGTTCAGTAATGTGATCGCGTTTTAGTCAGTCATGTCGCAGTATCGCGCTGCAAGTAGTAATAGTCGACAACAATCGACCATTTTTAGTAATAATGACTAAAGTCAGACGCGCTGTTACGTTGATTTTTTGACCACAATTCACACACAATGCACACTGTAAAAGATCTGTTACATAGTTCTTTTCTGTTGAATTCGAGTTATGTTCGCGTAATTGTGATAAGTGAAAAATTCTCTTAATCGGCACTGTCCAATGATCAATTAAGGGAATATATCGTTCAAAATCTGGACTCTGTAGTGGCCTTTTCCGAGTCCATAAAGGTCACTCGCTTTGTCCGCGCGTTGCCCTCTGGGGGCAACCCCTAATGCTATACGGATATTTCTTGTATCTGCACGCGTTTCTTGATAGTGTTGGTGCTACCGGCAGTGGTAAGTGAACTGGTGGTCCTGGCGGGCGGTTTCGGAGGGATCGCGTCCTTGTGGGCGTTGCCGCTGGTCCCATGACCGGATCTCGATTCTTTCCTCAATTGCTCGCTGTCCTGACACTCCTGGGACGGCGCGAACTGCTGCTGTTCTTGAATGGAAGGGCTTCTCGCGAGAGTTGTATATGAAGGGGGTGGTTCTTGAGCGGGTCGCGGATTGTCGGAGGGTTTTATAGACGTCCTGGTGGTCATCGGCAGAGACTCCTGTCCATTCGGCCTACAATCCATGGCGGCACGTTTCTTGTCGCGATCCCGCTGATAATAAATGCCAGCGAAGATCAACATATTCAGAACCAGGAGGATGCAACCGACACCCACAGTGATCCCCAGGGCAGTGGTCGTGCTGTAGTAATGTCGAGACGCTAATCTCTGTAGCAGCTCGGCATCGTCCTCGGAATCATCCAAAATCGGAGTAATATCCTCGATAAGGCTATCTTCACCTCCCGTAGATGTGCTGCAGGCGGTGGTTGAGGAAGAACTCGTCCGAGTCGTGCCTGTTAGCGGCAGTGGCGTGTACCATTCGTCCCGAACTGGTCCTGAATAATAATAAAGTAAGGAATAATTAAGTGATACATCTTAAATAAAAGAAATAAGAATTTAAACTTTCACTTCTTTCGCATAAGATATGATCTTACCTGCATAATAATGATCGCCTCGTTCCCGGAAGTGATGATGTCGCATTGAAACGTCATCGTCGCCAGGGCGATGGAGCTGAGGTATCAAATTAAGCCATACAGCCATTTTATGGCCGCGATAATGGCTCTTCATCTTCGGTTTCAACGCTAAAATAAAATGTTAATGATTAAAAACGCCTCTTTTTCGATAATTATTTGTTACCATTGATTATAAAGATAGTTATCACATATTATTAATCATTCTTAAATGTGTACAAACTGAGCAACATATTGTTATGAATAATTATTAATAACAAATTAATAATAATATAATAATTCGATAATTTATAATTATCGAATGCATTAAAGGAATATCTACGTAATTATCATCAAGAAATAATTTCACATTTCATTTAAAAGGATTTCATTTCGCACGCACAATTAAATTTTTCAAAGAAATTTCAAAGAGAACGCGTCGAGGCGGACAAAGTCCACTGTACACAATCAAAATTCTGAAGGAATTTTTCAGAGAATTTAAAAAGATCGCGACGTTCCACGAGAAATGTCACGATCCTTTTAAAGAAACGGAGGATGGAAGAAGACGCTTTGTAGAAAATTAAATTTATCGAAAAATAACGGTGGAACTACTTCTTCTCTTCTTGCAGTCTCAAGCGCAACATACCTATCGTGAGATACTGCTGAGATCCTGTCTCATATTGTTCCCATGTGAGACCGCGGAATCGCGTCTTCTCCTTCGGCGTGCCATAGTCGACCGACTCGATCTTGTGCGGTTCGTTCGGGTTTCCAGTTTTGGCGAAATTGGTGAAGAAGGTGAGTACGGCCTCCGCAACGCCCTGGTCTTGTCGGGAATAATTCCGCGGGAAGAAAGCCCCGCCTGCCACCAACGGCAGCCCGAAAATATACGGTATGTCCTCCCCACGAACGCTCCCTAGGCGCTGCAATGAGATTTCCCACTGAGAGAATCGGAGCCGTGGAGCATCCAAACTCCGTAATCGATAATTATACGGCTGAAACTACGTACATTCATAGGCGCGAGATATTATACTATTTACTACACGCGCAATTTGAGTAATTCGTAATTCATGTCAATTAAATTATTATCAACAGCTATTGTTCGGCGATTGTTTTATTTAATTAACCAAAACAGAATATCAGTTAATCATTGATAGCTAATTTTAGTGTTAATTAATAGAACCGTGACGATTAGCCAGAAATTGTTTCTCCGACCCTTTGCAGAGCGCTGTACTGCAAATGCATAATTTCGACAGTTAAATTCTCTATCGGCTGCGTGAAATGGTTCCACGTATTATACCACTAATCCCTATTAGCACGCGTGAAACACGTGTGGGAAAGAATACACGAGAAGAGTAAGAGAGATTGTGGCAGGCGGAAAACGCCGCGATTAACAATTCAAATAAATTCATCGCATTTGCATTCAGTGGTCTTGATATCGCTTTCTTATCTCTTTTCGGCGTAGTTTTTTCCACCTTTATTTCGTCTAATTCGCTCGTTTCTTTCTGTTTTATCGCGCGCTTGGTAAACCAGTGTGACGTTTTGATTGTGTTTGACAATATTTAAAGCGACAGAGTCAGTTGCGGTTACGTGAATGTACTAAGGGGATCCTAAAGTCGTTTATTCAATTAGATGGGATTTATTCAATTCAATGGGATTTACGTGTCATTGATACGATTTACGTGTCATTGATACATTACTCTCACTATTCAATATCGCACACACATGTACCAATTTTCTAATCTTTCATATTAGGTACCTAAGCCTAATTCTAAGAACTTAACATTGTTTGTTCATGTAATCCCCAATCCAAGATTGTTTTATACAAAGTATCAAACTTGTATATAAAGCAAATATTGTTACAAATTGGCGCCACCTAAACAGAACAAATCATGATAACGTTAGAACGATATTAAAATGAAAATATTGAAAAATGACTTTTAATGATCATTTTGGAGTCATTTTTACATCATTTTGATATCAACTGACAGAAACTGATAATAAAACTGTAATTTTCCAATTTTTTTTTATATAAAGTCAATCAGTTTAGACCGTTTTTATTTTAATTGTAAAAGACGATTTTTAAATCTAGTATAAAGGCAATTAAAAAAATATTTTTGAAAAATAATCGATAAAACAAAACGGCTTCAGGATTTCCTTTCGAGGACGAATCTTTATAGGATAAGGACGAATCTTTCGCCTCGCACTTAATTAAATCCTTTTTGTACAAATGTGACGAGGGGAAGGAGGGAGGGGCGGGGAAGGAAGAAAGTAACGTTGATGCTTTAAATCGCTGTTAACTACACGACCACCTACACTCTCTCGCCGAGTAGGATTAACCAGCTTTAACATTTGGAGACCAATTTGACGTACACCGCCTAACGCTGACTTTTATTATTTCTACGGGCGGTTTTCTAACCCCTGGGAAGATAATATCGCGAGGAAGATAGAGAATACATCTCCGCATCGGAGATAATTCGTTTTCTTGAATATCTACAAACACGCCATACGAAATTTTTCAAGCCCTCTATGATTCTCCTTTTCCCTTTAAATTGAAAACGTCAATCTGTTTCCCGTCATCGTGAGTTTAACGCGCCGCTTGGCAGCGCGCGACCTTACAAATTGGCCGATATAACAATTTCTTTCTTGTCCTCCCGATATTATTATGTCAAGCATGACAAATCCCCGTCATTCCCGAGACAAAATGCGAACACGGTGCGCGCGGGTCGCTCGAGGCGTTTTATTAAATCAGTGTCTTCATCGTGAAGTCATGGCCAGCGGTTACCAGCCGGGTATGGATCGAGTGCGACGCAGAGTGAGACGGATGAGCTACGAGGATGTAGGACCGAGAGAGTGTGTGTCAGGCAGAGGTTGAACGGGTTGCTTCCTTAGCTGAAAGTGCCGGTAGACTACTAGGTGTCGAGGGCGAACGTTAGTCTCTCTTCGGGATGTCAAGTTAATGGAGTTAACTCAGACTTAAGCAGCGTCTTTACCTCTTCTACTCACTCGCTTCACCTTTCACCGTGTTAGTAGCGTGCAATAGCTGTGTTAGCAGGGTGGACGATATCGTTTTACGATAGAGAAAAATCGACGCCTCGAGATACCGCGGATATTCCTGTCGATCGACAACACTAAGTTACGTGATTTCTTGCTATCTTCGCGCACATTTCTCTCGGAAATCTCTTACACCTCGGAAATTTTCTTAAAGTTGGCTATTACTTAAAAAAAAAAAGTTATGTTGTGAAATTCCGGTATTTAAGAATAAAATGATTACAATCCCTCGTGATAAAATTTCTTCGCACCGAGAAACATTGTCTTGCAAAGTTCCTTTGCAGGAGCGATATCTTACCTGCACGTAGCCGCTGTCCTTGGACTGATGATTGAAGTGATAAAAATACGTCTTGGCGCCCCGCCTGGCGTGGTAGAAAGCGATTCTCATGAGCGGCGCGACCGTGTGACCATCGCTCAATGCCTCCATGGTCGAGTCTCGTATTATGATGGGATGAAGTACCGGCTTATCCCAGTCCGTGTACTCGTTCCTCACCGCCGAGAAAATCTCATTCAGATGGTAGATGTAGGCGTTGCGGATGAAGGTGCGAAGGATGCGATTCCGGTGATCCTCTTCAAAGCCGAATTGTATGTCGTTGTTGTTGAAGTCAAGATTCGACTCGGTCGTGGAAACGCCTAGGATCAGCGGCACTTTGATGAATGCGTCGCTCGCACGCTCCATGTCCAGACCCGGATCAGGATTGTTTTGGTCCACCGGTAAACCGGGCCCGATACGGGGCACAAATCTGATGGAATAAAACAACAAAATCAGATCCATCACTCGTTATGGCAAACGATATTATAAATTGATATAATAAGGGTATTAAATCAATAAAGCGAGAGCTATTAATCCACCACGATCTGACAGTAATCCGATAATTCAGTGTACGTGCATGTGATTATCCTTGCAATTAGTATCGCAGAATCATTTCAATCTCGTGATAAATATACTGATAAAT
>Ga0157363_1001690_pt1 | contig 18751 bp, 10 predicted proteins | sample AttsexASBM1_FD_111477 | JGI IMG/M metagenome (GOLD analysis project Ga0157363, IMG submission 111477) | Fungus gardens microbial communities from leaf cutter ant in Ribeirão Preto, State of São Paulo, Brazil - Atta sexdens ASBM1 | ecosystem: Host-associated > Fungi > Mycelium > Unclassified ... | reverse complement strand
CCCTTCTTCGAAACTTACTTGGCTACTTGGATCTAGAGATCAGAAGTTGAGCAGAGAGAGAAGGAAGAAGGTGAGGAAATTACGTGTCAGCTTGCCGTCAAAAATTTTGCTCACGCGAACGAAGCGTAAGATCCTTGGCCATGTGTACACGGCTTTCGGATTCATCTACGTCATTATTAGTCGCGGTTGCGATACTCTCGTTTTGCACCCCTATTAGTGAAAATATTATTAAAATGTCAATAAATCGTCAGCGTTAGCATTAACGTAATTAATAAAATTAGAATAAGAGATATTTATTATTCACAGAAAGAAGAGATTCACACAAGAAATTTATAGGAATTTTGAATTCCAGCCAAATCAATCATTGTTTAAAAATCGATATCCTATTATTTTATCTAACTGAGTCATAATTGAATAAGATTAAAATTTCCGATAATAAAAATATGAATTATACAAAAAAATTTAGAAATAGAAATTAGAAATAGATCTCGCTACTTTAAAATGTTATCTTCTCTAATTGTACGGTATATCACGAATGGAAATGCAGACCGTTCCGGTCGGTCAGCGCGTCGTGTCGCTTCGACCAAATTTTAACTAATTTCTCCAATATGTCGCTTTATGGGGCAGTGCGATGTCACAGATTGTTGTCACGCATGAATTTCACACTAGGCATGAACAGTGTAATTGAACCGTGCACTTCCGGATGTACGCCTGACAGAATACAACTGGCCAATCATTCCAGTATGTGTATACATTATATACATTGCGTTAGGCTGCCCTTCGAGGTGCGCAGCTCGATCGTGATCGATATGCATATTTACTTGTTTGCATATCCTCTTTGTCCATCTTGCGAACGCACGTTGGTCACTTGCATAAGTGTATCTATGACAATCATTTCAATTTTCCCGTGTACAGGAATGTTTGCAGCAATTTCGTTCCGTCTTTCTTCGGGATTGTCCCTTTCTGATTGGACGACGTATTATTTAGTAAACGCAAAAGTAACAGTAAGTATATAATAATAATTTCGCACCCAATAGTAACTGTTACATAAAATATGTATCATACATTTATATTGTTAAACGTGAAATTCTAACATTAATGTTATGTTACTGTTAGTGTTTACTGCTTTCCAAATTTGTTAAAGTAAAATCTCATTCTTAAAAGTTACAATTAAGTCAATTAGTTTCTTAAAAAATAATGCTCAATTTAGGAGTGAGATTTTACTCTTCACAAAGAGATTCACTCTAAAGGTTTTAGAGAATGAGTATTATGAAATATGAATATTTCTGAGATGCTTTTTGATTTAACTTTCCAATAAATAACCGCAAATTATATATATAAATTATCCAATTCGGAATTTGTATAATTTTTCTTTCTGAAAAGATTCAGTCTCAAATTTCCATCCTTATTATTCATGTGTTCTGTTCCTTTCTGATAAAACGAAATATTTTGGTGAGCATTGCAGTTATCCTTGCTGCTCTGAGATTTGCTTCTGTAAATAATGCAGACTTCAGCGATTGACAGATTGAAGAAACACAACCTATGAAAAATTCAAATCACGGTCACCGTTCACGTAGCGCGGTATTAATATTTCCTTCGATCATCCATTCGTAATGGGACAGAATCACGAAAATCGAAAGCGCAAAAAGCTGTTTGCAGAACCGATTCGTAGAATGCAACATTGAATTGAAACCTCTTCCCCTAAAGTCTTTAAAAAAAAACATCCAAAAATATTACGCGAGATATTAAAAAAAAAAAATGCTCATCACCATCAGGGAATTGATGCGAGCTCTCGTCGATATTTACAGGTGCATAAAAGCCATGTGCATATTTAATTCCGCTGGTCGACGTAGGCACTTTGCGGACGCGTAACCACGTCGGCGTGCAGATGGACGAGTATTTCTGTCAATTTACGCCCGTACGTTTCGCTTTGCGTGCGTCATCACGTTGCCAGCTAGCCGGGTAGAATCAGCGGGTGTGCAGATAGATACGCGTGTAATCATTCCACTGCTCGAGTATTAGCCAGCTGCGCGAGATAATTCGACTGCCCATATGATCTTCCTTCCGGATTCAAGCCGTATCGGTTTATGCTTCGGCGTGTTCTCCGATCAAAAGAAACATTTTGCTCCAATAATCCTGTTCATGTCTTGTACGACATGTGTCCTTAAAAAAATTAAATTTAATATACTGATCAACTCAATACTGAAAATTATTTATTTTGTAGTATTAAAAGCATTAAACAACAATGCTTTTATTTTCAAAACAAATAATTAATCACTACTTACCAATATTAAATTTCTGTAAAGATAGATCATAACGATAGGATTGATAGAAAAATAAATAGCGTAGTCTTTTCTTAAAATGCAAATTAGTAAAATTTTTCGGTAATATAAGGATAATTTTATTTGTATGTTACTATTCTTACATTACAAGTACAAATGAAAATTTTTATAGCTATATCAAATGATATGACGTAAACTCTATTAAAAGATGTCTTTTGAAAATAGACATTCTGCAATCACTCGTCTATGAAAAGATATTTTCTTTTATACGATGGTGATATTTTTCCAACGAATGTACTTCTCTTTCAACCTTTGTCTCTTTAAACTCCGGACTAGCGAGAGAGCCGTTCAAAAACTAATTGTCGCGTTTCCCCGGATGAGAGAAAAAGAAGTCAGCGAGATTAAACGGACGGGCTCGATCTGGCTAGGATTGGTCGACGGAGTCTCGTCACTGAATGAAAAAATCGACATCCGGCTGTACGCATGGCAGCTTAATTACTAGTTCCATGTTGGAGTGCGAAATTGTCAATTACTGTGAAGACACGCGGACAGGAACGGCTGGACCACAAATTAACGTGAACGTACAATACACTCGTATTCTGACATATTGATTGCGATTTTTTCCTTAAGACGTATCGCTCATGAAAAATCAATAAGATGTGAATATGTATGCTGGGGAAATTTTTGCTAAAATAAATTTCAACGATTTAAAGATTGGTACCTTTTATCTCACTTATCTTATGATATTTTTTAATTTCATTGATTTTATAAAAAATATTTATCTTTAAATCGATGAAATATAATTCGATAATAATATTTTGTTCAGAACAGAATCATATACTAATACACTGAAAAATATGCTATGAAAAATAATCGTTAGAATTTTTTGTAAGTAATTACAAATATCGTTAGAGCTAATATTTAAATTTTAAATTTTAATATAAATCTTATTTGTGCGATAAACGACATTATTGCTGTGATCTCGCCGTGCATCTCTCATAAGAAAATATTTTAAATACTTGGATTTTTGTATAGCAAAATATTGTTCTACGTCTGTTTTTATTGATATAATTTCCAGCCACGAATCATTGAAAGAGAGTTCATTGTGATCTATTTCTCAATATTGTATACTGTTTTGGGAATATAAAATTTCAGTCTCGTAGAATATAGAAACGTCGAATAATATGTATTCCTACTCGAGAAAAAATATTTTATATATTATATAATTATATAAACTTATATAAAATTATATATACTTTTATATAATTTTATATAATTAATATAAAACTGTTTTTCCCGAGTGTATATGGACATATATTTATATACATCAGCATTAGTCGATACTTCATTAATTCTGTCGACATAAATTGAAATAAAGCAAAAAATGTTTTTAATGTATTATTCTTTAGATGTGTAGGCCTAATCAGCAACTGTGCAATGATCAGAATCGACAATATATCGAATCTCTTTTTTCATGAAACTTTCTTAATGCGCTTTATTGAATTTTATTTCCAGATAAAATGGATAAGTGGATTGAAAAGAAAACTTGTATACTCTGTAATTGTATTAGTCTTATCCTTTAAAAGTTACAGTAAAGCGATGAAACAAACCGACAAGTCTTAATTTAAAAATGGTAAAGAGTCACGATTTTATGTACAGTAAGTACATAAGTACAGAGAGAGAGAGAGAGAGAGAGAGAGAGAGAGAGAACATAGCTGTAAAATTCACTGAATCTATTTCAGGTTAGCAAATTGATAAATATTATCCGATGAGATAGTGTCATTTCCTAAGAGGATAGAATTTCCGATTGCTTTGATAACAGAAAACGCGGTATAAATATAGACTGATGTGATTTATGATACTGGCTCGCATAATTTTACCATAAAGTTCTGTGCTGGCGTTTTACGCTTTATCGATTAGCGCCATTGTCTATAATGGGATAACATTGATTCTATATGGGGATGTCACGTAATACAATATTGCACGGGTACATATGCCAATCGATATGAGATTAATAGATTCGCGTTTCTCATACGTGACTATGATGTTACTATAGTCGTAAAGGATTCCAGCAATATATTCCCGAGCGTAACTAAATAGAATGTAATAGAGGATGTCGATATGATATTGGAATACGAGAATTTTGCATTGCGAATAAATGAATATTAAGCCAATATTAGTTATAATATTGCGGCAAACAAAACTCTTAAGGCTGTTATCATCGCTAAATATACATGCGAAATCGCTAGAGGTCACCTTGATATTAACATAACGATGCCGTGTGTAGATATTCCAGCTGGGATCTGGGACGATATCTACTTTGCGTATCTGCGATCATTATACTCATTAACATAGAAATTAATGCTGGAGCTTATTCGCGATAACATTTTATATTACGTTTATTATAGCTGCTCGTTTGTCTGAGTATTTCAGTTTGTGTAATCCGGGAGGAATGAGAAAGATAAACTGAATAATGAATAAATTAATAAAACAGACATTTTAAACTAAGCTGCATTAATTAATATTTGATAATTGTCAGTGTGCTTAACTGCTCGTACAAATATAAAATATAATCCTTACTGTTAATCGATCCAAAAGCCATAATTCTTTAAATGTAGATTTCGTCATTTTTTTGAAGCCTTTATGGAAATTACTCACTTAAAATATTTTTCATATGAAACCGCCGACTGGCGTGGTAATGTTACTTAAAATTCTTGCAAAACTCCCATTTTCCGGATGATATATGCGAGTCATAAAACGATAAAAAAATTTAGAATACCGTTGGGAATCGCGCTTTATAACGATTTTGTGTAAAAAAAAAGTTTAAGCCATACACAGCCGCCATTAGAAAAAAAAGCAAATACGAGAGAGAGGGAGACATGGAATTAAATGTGGAAATTCGTCTCTCGCGGTAGCCAGTTTAGTGCCCTGTGAAGGGCTGTTTGAGGGAGAGGGAGCAGCCTTTTTCTTTCATTTTCTCCCTCTACGTAGTACTTATTCGATATCTACAAAACTTTTCGTCTCTCCAGTGAGTGAAGAAGTGCACTCACCGTCGTTTCATCGCTCATAACCACACGCCATTTTGCGCCGGTGGGAAAATCCCGCGGAAAACTTTGCCGAGTCCTTCATCTAGTTAGGAGTCGCAACCACCGCACCGCTCGTGCTCATCCTTTTGATTAAATTTATCGGATGGTCGTCCAACTTTTCAATCGATTGTTACGTCGAACTTAATTAGCTCCAGGTGGTCGAGCGTCGAAGTGAGAAACAAAAATTAAATTGAATAGCCTAAAATACGCTGTTGTGTGGATTTTCTTCTTTAAAGTACAACAATATTATGTGTGACACATGTAACCGTAAATTAAATCTTTGAAGACAAGAAATGTAAAATATCCAGAACATATATCAAAGACATCTAATTTTTTACTTATTCAATTAATTATTTTTAATGAGAACAAGCAAAATTGTTATTTAACTATTATTCTAATGGAAATTTTCGATCTTTCCTTGTCCTCCAATTATCAAAATACAATAGAAAAATAATCGTTTTTGCAATATTACTGGAATATTAATGGAAAAAATGATGTTGCTAAAAAATTTAAAAATTTAGCTAAAAATAAGTTTGAAAATAATTTTGTTGGACTATTAAAATTATTGTTTAGAACATACAAGCAATTCGAAAAAAGTTTTTACATTCTAGCAGTCAGATTGTATCCTAAATAATTTTATTTTGATGTAATAGAATTATTTTTAAATATATCTAATTAAATTTTTAGATATTTTAACAAAATCATTTTTTCTATGTAATTTTATGATATTGCCGATACTGATTATTTCTCGAAGAATTATTAACATTATAAACATTATAAAGTTTCATCTAATCTGCAAAAATGTCATTGGAAATATAGAATGGGTTTGTGCCGTTCTTTTGCTGCTTTCAAAGATATAACATATGCTGACAAGTGTGATAACAATAGCCTTACATCTGCAGATATCATATGAAGAAAGAAATCTATCTACGGTGCTGATGGACGAACTTTATATTAGAAAAGTTTTTACGTCTTTTATTAGTCTTTTACTGGTCGAAAAGAGTTCTTATTCTCTTCTCTAGACTGCTCAACTGTGATATATCGTAATTTGTAATCGTGTCAACTTGTGTACGCGAATACAGGTATAATATTATCTGTAAATATTTTCTAAACTAAAAGAAAGAACATTTATTGACATTAACTGATTTATAATTAATTAAAGATTAAAACAACTTGATTTTATACATATAATATGATCTTTACTTATTTATATATTTTTTAAATAGGATGCATTACCATATCCATATTACTTTGTTTGTTCTATTTAATATCTACCTGCTGCAATTCGTTTTATCATTAATTTTTTATTATATGTCTATAAAACTTCTCTAAAATTTTCTCTCTCTCGATTAGAAAAAAATTTTGCTAAGGTAAAGGATTGAAATTTGCGAAATTATGTTTGAAGTTAACCGCAATGAAATCCTCTTTCGCGACTCGTGTAATCCTGCGAAGTGTACGATCTTTCCTTATTTGCGAAGTAGTGCAAAAGCTGATTCGCTTGGTCATGGAGTTCGACATTATTACGCGGGTATTAAATTTGCTGCGAATGTGTGGCGCGGAAGATGCGCGAGCATAATTTTCATTCTCGGGGGAATCTGCAGTCACCAACTTCTAACGAGTTGGCCAAAGTTATATTCTTTTATTTTGCGATAATTAAAGTTCACAGAAACTTATGATACCATCTGCAAACCTCTGTCAAACCGAGCGAAGAAATCCAGCCACGACTTACGCGAACGACAAGCGTGTAATCGCGTTTTCTTCCTTTACTACAACTTCGATGCATTTCGTGCTCGAGTTGATCGATAAAAGCACAGGACTATGCGAAGTTCGTATTTCATATACTGCATCAAAATCGCAATGAATTATCCTTGCACAGAAAAACAATCTTCAATAAATTAATTTTTCATTTTTATTAATTTTTTAAATACTTGTCTTGCAATTTTTAGGACTTCCGGTTTACGATGTATGATATATTATATTCTTTTTTACTTAATAATTAGTATTTATTATTTCATAATTGTATATTTTATATGTGCCTGTTTCAGAATAATTAAACTGCACATAAGCTATAAATCGTAACTCATAAATAATTTATTGTAACATATAAATTATAATATATACATTTTTTTATCTATGATATTTACTGTACTTTATATTACATTCTATTGTCATGATTTAAATCTTCATATTTTTATAATTCATTCTGATTAATTATTCCTATTTTTATTTATTCCCTTATTTCTTTCTTTTTTATCTCTATTGTTTTTCATTTTTTCATCTTTTATTACTTCCAAACCTTTTTTTTTTTCATTTTCAATGCATTTTAATAATGGGACCGAGAAAAGTAACAACTTGTATATAAAACACGAATAAAAATTTGTGTAATAAAATGAAAATGTATAAAATGTTTAGCTAAAAGTTCACTCTTGAAAATAATATACTCTTTTTCTGCATTTGCGTTACAATTAATTGTACGATAAAATAATAATTTTTCGAATCTATTACTGCGAATGTATGAAAGCCTATGTATAGCAATTCAAATAAAAAACAATAAAGAGAGTCGGTTGAAATAGTATGTTGTTATCGAATTTTTTTATTGCGAAAAATATTTAATAATATTTTATCGAGAAAATTGGAAGAGAAATACGAGGGAGATTTTTCTGCTATGTGAATAGAATTCGAAATTTTGCAAGAATGCTGTTTAAAAATAAATTTATCTTTGAGAAATAAGAGTTGAAGATATTATATTGAAACTAATTATATGAATATTTATTTTAACATTTTTGTATAAATTGCTATTATATTTATTTATATTTTTTTTATTATTTATTGATATTATTTTTCACTTTTTGTTTACAATAAGTATTCTATTTATAAATTGCTAAAATCGAAAATCATTTTAATTTTTCTCTTCCTAAATTGCCACGTTAAAGAATTTTATTTTTTCAATTAACGATACACGCACAAATAGTTGTATATTGTGATTGATTGCGGGGCAATCAAAATCAATGAAACCGCTTCTTCTGAATAAGTAAGGAAGTGATTGGAGCCCTCTCGTTTTCCTTCGCGTCGGCAGAGGGAAAATGTGGAAAGCTTCCTTTCAATTACTGCCTTTACTGAAAGAAGTTCTCTTTTCCTAATTCACGTGACCAGAATAAACTGTCTACGTTATGCTGGTAATATGATATTAAGATACAATAATTACTTGTAAAATGAATGTTAAATTAAAACATTAAAACAATCTTTTTTTAATTATTATTTTGATTAAAATGAATTTCATATTTCAATCACTCTCATAATAGTTATAATTTTTTATTAAATAAATAAAAAATGATTTGTAAACAATTAGACATAATTTTATATTGCTTTTGTTGTTAAATCGCAATATATAGCAAAGAAATTATATATTATTTATATTTAATTTCCAATATTTATTTATGTACAAGTTATAATTATATTTACACAATGCATATAAAGAATTAATCACGTTGTCATTTATCGATACAGCAAATGTAACAAATTCTTGATAGCGCCGTGATTGTTGTAAGAGATCCATACAAATGCGATCGCAAGAAACGAAGAAAAGGCGAAGACAGGGTCTTCCTTTCAATTACTGTAATTAAAATGAGTCCTTCCCTAACACGTGACTTGAATACGACGCTCCAGCTTTAGTCTATATTCTTGGCGGAGGAGTGGTCTGGTGAACGGTCCACTCTTCTCTCTGTTCTTTGGAGTGATGGACGAGGGTTGAAGAAATCCATTTCGTCCTTTCCTACGACGGAGGTACATTGCCTGATAAATCAAATACTCTACACGGAAACATGCTGCCCGGAAGGTTCTCATTAATTGGCTCCTCTTTCGAAGATACTTCAGTCCTAAATAAAATATTAAAGTTTAGTGTCATAATAAATGAAGTTGACACTAAAGTTAGAAATCGAAATAAAAAAATTTTGTACGATTTAAGGAAGAGTATTGATTTTATTCGGTTTCGTGTAATATTTACAAATCTATCGATTTTAGATCGTGTGGTCATTCCTCTAATATTTTAAATATTATAAAAAAGTTTATTTTGTATATTTTTCTAATATATAAATTTAATGAGAATTTCATAATAATAAACTGTAGATTCTTCTTTAGATTTATCTATAAAATTCGATCGTTCGTTTTCTGTATGCAACAATTTTCATACATTGGGTAACTAATGGATCCAAAATGTCTCATTAATTCATTTGGACTTATTTGAAAGATATTTCTTCCTGCGTTTTTTATTTAAATAACATAAATAAAATCCTCGTTGCAAATTAAAAAGCACAGTCTGGTTGTCGAGAACAAGATTGTCGTGCAATTGCTATTCCGTGCTATTCCGTGCTATTCCGTGCTATTTCATACGAGTTTTAATAGAGTGCCATGTCGCGCTGTAAACCGTAATGAAATCTATTACAGATTTATATATGTTCAGAAACTTTTTAACTGTCCATCACCGCGATTGCTGCCCGTTTAATTAACGTGCTGTAAAATATACTGCATAACTTCTATCCACAACTCTCGCGCGCGCTTCGAATTGAGTAAACAATCCCTTATTGTTGATATCTTTGCATAAAGTAAACTTACGTAAAGTAAAAGAACGTAGCACATTCATTTATCAGCAGGATTAGAATGCTAATCTGGATTAAAGGCGAAGAATCGGGAAATTGAGCTTTGAGGTAAAAATAATTCTCGATTGATAATATATGGCGTGAAAATATAAGGATGCAATTAGAGAAATGCTTGCTGAAGAGAAGTACGCTTAGGATCGAGCGAAGAAAGTACGGCGCATGACTGAGAAATCCATGGAAAATTGCAGTAACTCGAGAAAATTACATTCCTTTGCACGTCGTAGCACGTGGTGGCGCTTGATTATTTTTCCTTTCAAAGAAATAATCCAGAACTCGAAAGCCGCGTTTCTGATGTTATTAGGCAAATTCGCACTTGTCACTTTGGATGCAGATTGAAGATATGTGTTATAATAATGCACGCGAGAGTTGTATTCGGCGAAACGCTATTACGACAATGGCGTAGAAGTGAACGTTGCATTACGTTACGCATACAATAACCGCGAACAGAAACGCTCTAAAAGCAATACGAAAATGAAGTCGCCATTAAAAGCAGAGAAGCCCTCGTACGCTCTCTTTCTGGTGTAATACAATTATTTTTAACAGCATGATTACGGATACACTTACTCGCAGAAGTTTGACCTCTGAATAAAAGCTTGTCGCACGCAGACAATCTGATATGTATATGTGTATATATATATATCTATAATATGTATATCTGTATATGTATATCTACAGATCGTATCTGTCTCTATAAATAAAATTTATATTCACGATTCTTGTAGAAATATGCATACGCTTAGAAACATTTTCTTTAAAACTAACAGTAATGCGCACAAACTTGTAGTCAATTATTTAAGCAATTCTGTTGCTCATACATGTTGTGACATCAAAATAAAATACGAGTTCTTATCAAGTTCGTTTCATTATTGTACGCTTGACAATTCGATCAACTGCAAGTATTTACTCAGCACGTCAAAGTTGCCTTTTTCAATTTCTTTTTCTTTTTATATCATGCGACGATTCTTTGTACTTCCCGAGATCCCGAGTACTTTTTTTTTCTCTATTTTCCTCCATTTGCGTAAGCGCACCTGCGGTCGAGACGCCTTTTTCGACAGCCCTTCCCTTCCCTGTAGATAGGGTTTAAGTTTTGCTCATTATCTAATGTAAGTAATGAGCGGCTTCGCGCAATTTACGATTGTCCAGCCACGTATGCAGCCGATTGTCCACGAATTACGTACGCACGCTCTACGGTGGAGTTTATGTATATGCGTTTTACCGAGGGATTTCGTGATATATAATGGCCCGGTCAAAGTTTGCGCCAAACACTCGTTAGATAAGGAGCGAGACGAGGGTGAAAGTTATCCTCGGGCTTGGCGCGGTAACTTCGCGGCAACAGAATTGTTGTCGCCAAATTTATCAACTAAAATTTGATTCACACTATCTATACAATCATCATTAGGAAATAGAATTGTCAAATCGAAACAATGTACCATTGTGTCATATATAAGATATTAAAAAATGATTAAGAATGTATATGGTAGACAGTAACTATTTGAATAAAAAAGCTTTAATGAACATCAAAAATTCAATCGTTTCTATAAATAATTTTGTTTATGTTCATATCATAATTGACTTATTGGCTTCTATATGTGACATATGTCATATAAGATGTAAAGATTTATCCCAGGATTTTTTTATAGATCGCGTTCAAAATGTTCTGATTTAATTTCTATATCAATAGAAAACTTCATCAGGAATTAGTAAATTGATATCAATCAATCCTTACAATTGAATGAGAGATCACCTCACTGGACCTGTAATTCTTCCAAATAGACTATCAATGCTACTTCTCAATTTCTTTCTTTTTATATCGTATGCAACATGTAGAAGAGACAATAAATCAATTATAATACTAATATATAAAATTATTTATATCTCAGAAATGGTTGAATTTTTGGTCTGTTTATTAAGGTTTTTTTATTCAATATGGTTACTATCTATATACATTCTGAATCATTTTTTTAATACTCTATATATGACACAATGATATATTGTTTCGATTTGACAATTCTATTCTATTCTAATGGCGATTATGCAGATAGTGTGAATCAAATTTTAGTTGTAAAAAAAAATGTTTTTTACTCAGTATATATTATCTAGTATATATAATAAATATTGAATAGTTTATTTTGTATATCCTATATACATATTTATTTATATACGTCTCAATTAATAATGCATATATAACACTTAATTTCAGAATATATCAAATTACATAAGAGAATATTTGCAGAAATCCTTAAAAATAACATGCAAAACCAGAACATGCATAGAAAAACACTAAAAAATGATGAAATAAAATTAAATATGTTATATATAAAAAATAAATAATTCATTAAGATGCAAAACAGTGATAGATAAAGCAACTTACAAGATCTTGTAAGAACATAATACAGTTGTAAAATAATCTCATTTCAACTTTAGTCTCTAGTTCTTATCAATATAAAAAATAGTCGTACCACGATAATTGTATTTATCATAAATGTACATAATACATAAGATGTATTATGTACATTTATTATATGTACATAATTTAGTATTCATAGTGCTTTTTATAATTTTGCGTTGTTTTTTTTAAATGATTTATTTACATTTTTAAGTGTTACTTTTTTAAGTATTCAGATAGAAAAAGACATCGTAATATGAAAATGAGAATTTTTTCCTTTTAAAAATAATTTTATCTTTCCTCAATTTTGTTTGAGTTTTTATAATAATTGCTTAATAATATACTAACATGATGTATGCAATAATGCAAAATGATAATATTTTTTTTATAATTTTATATTTAAATATCATAGCGATTAAGAAAATACATTTTGCAAAAATATCACGTTATACGTTTTATGTCAATCTAATAATAATCTAATAATAAATTTAATTAAATTTTGTGGTTTTGTGGTTTTTATGTGCAATGTAATTGCATTCATATAACTCTTCATCAACAATAACATAAAAATTAAATTATTACTATTATTATTAAACATCTTTATTATTATTGTCTATCATTATTAAACATCTTTAAGAATCTATCATTATTAAACATCTTTAAGAATATACAGTACTAATTGTTTCGTGATGCAGGGAGACAACACTAATATCTCACACTGTTTTCGTTTATGAATAATGTTTAATCAAATACAAATTATATATCAAGCACAAAAAACGCTTAAAAAATACATTTCGCTGTCTCTATGGCTTATGTTACCGCGTATTTTTTAGATGGCGATTTCGCCTGGAGGAACTCGATCCCTGAATCGCCCTTCGGATAACGCCTAGGGGGATGCTGTCGAGTCACCCTGAGTCATTACGTATAACCCGTGGCCGGACTATATTCGCGACGATGCCTAGGGGAAATCCTGAATCGCGATTACGCACGCAAAACGTTCTGAGACTTAGACTCATTCCGAATTCGTATACAATCCGCACTCTTGCTCAGTTTGTGATCGAAAGAATCTCCACGCCGCCACGATCCCTCACGGACCCTCGATCTTTCTCCTGATTGGTGTTTCCGAAAATATGGAAATCACGGTTAGCTGCGGCGTTTCGGACAATCACAAGCGAATTAACGATCATATGCGCCGATTATCGCTCCAATCTGTGTCGATCCCGCGTTTTCTTCTTCTTAAAATGCCGACTCTCACGACGTCCGTACACGTGTATGCATGTGTGAACAATTGATTTGATCCGACCACGATTTCGTATTGACATGCACGCTATTTAGAGCTCTACGCAACATATAATAATTTTAGTAAATGAAGTAATGTGCATGTATATTATATAATGGAAGTTCCTATAAACTAATAATAGATATTTTAATAAGAACTTCTTTGATTTTTAAGATGAAAATTCTAATATGAAAATATAACTACAATAGTTTTCAAATAAGAAGAAATCATTTTGTCAACGCCATATAAATTTTAGCTGTGTTATTCAAGATCTTCAAAAATTCTTCTCATTTGAAAACTAGAATATACTATAGAATTGAAATTTATGTATTAGAAGTTTAACTTAAGTTTTAAATTATAATAAATTTGATTTGTCATTAAATCAAAATGTAGATATTTATTATCAGTTTACCCTACAATATCTCCACCACTATCTTGTATGTGTACAGAGTGCGTCATTAAAATTGAACAATTTTTTTTACAAAATATTTTTAATGAAAAATTAAATATTACAAAAAATCCTTTTACACTTGGGTAGCACTTGGGGGATCCCTGTAGAGCACAATTATTCGATATATTTCCTATTAGCTTAAATATCGGCCTCTATTCTCGGTTTGAAGCGTTCGCACGCACGTTGTAATGTAGCGCTGTCCATGCTGACGAATGCTGTTTCAATAGCGGTTCTTAATGATGTCACATTGGGGTGCCGAGACTTGTTTGTGATCCTTTCAACTACCCTCCATACAGTAGTCCAAGAGATTTAAATCTGGGCTATTGGGAGATCAGAATGGTAGCCAAAGTGAGCAACTCGGCTTGTCCTGATAGCCTCAGAAAGCATCTGTCGTACCTTTAATATGTACGATTATCGAAGGTCCTCCTCGGCAATTCGACGCATTGTTAGCTCGCTTACACCAACAATTGATTTTCGCAATGATTGCCTTGGGTCATCCGAAATCAGTGCTTGAGTCCTTTCAACGACTGCGGGAGTCCTTGCGGTATGTTCTTTCGAGTGACTCTTCCTCGCTGGCATATTGGAACCTTCGTTGGACTGTTCTAAAGCCGTATATTTAAAGCCACAACATCATAAACATAAAATGATTTTGGATATCCAATCGAATTATTTCCGTTATTGAACGTTCAGCGCGAAGGCCTGCGATCGCGGCACAGTATACACAGTAGTGCAATTCTTTGTCGGCACCTTTGATGTTAGTGTTTCCCAAAATAGAGTGTGCACACGCGAAATAAGTAAATTCCCTAATAGCGCCATGAATTTCTTTCTTAGTTGCTCTTTATTTTTCCATTCTCTCTCTCTCTCTCTCTCTCCATCCCCCTCTCTCTCCCCCTTCCTCTCTCTCTCTCTCCCTCTCTCTCCCTCCCATCCTATTTATACATCAAAGTTAATTTAAACGTAATAAAACTAAAAGAAATAGATTTATAATTGTAATACATTGCGAAGTAAAAAAAAATACAAAAATAAGAAAATATAAAATTATATAAATGTTGTATGATACAAATGTTATACTGTAAAAATATTTTAATTAACGACTGCAACATACGGTGCTTGTTTTGTTACTAGCTTGCGTTTTAGTAAATTATTAGAATTGCAGCACAAGAACGCATTTCTAGTTAAAATGAAAGCAATCCAGCAATTATACATATCACTCAGTATTTAAGCAAGACTGACGAAAATGATGTGTTTGCAAGTGTGTGTGTGTGTGTGTGTGTGTGTGTGTGGGGGGGGGGAGCGTGAATGTATGTATGTATGTATATGATTTCAGTTAATGGTTCAGCCAGTTAATGGTTCATTGCATTGTTGTTGTCTTATTTCCAGTTTTGAGCTATTTCCAGTGAGCTTTGTAACAGCGATTTTGCTGATGTCTAACCAAGCTACTAATGACTATTATATTGTATTTTATTTTATGTTATGTCTGCTATATATCATATTTTATATCTACTATTGTATCATATTTTATGTCTATTACTCTGTTAATTAACATGTAATCTTTCTCATAAAGCTTCGCAATAAACTAAATTAAACTAATTAAACTAAACTAATCACGATTTTCTTTTCTTCTATCTCTTTCTCTGTATTTCAACTACTTGAATATTTAAACGGCTCTAAAAGAGAGAACGGAAAAAGAAAGAAGTGAGATAGAAGTTTAGAGACGTTACTGTACGCAACTTATTTATTTTGCGCATGCGCACTTCATTTTGGACAACAAAATCAGGAGAGTTCCGCTACTGTATATGATCGCGGCTCTTTGATTATACTCCGCACTTGATGGTTTCAATATCGTAGCCATTTTGAGAATATATGACTGTTTACTAAAAGCATCAGGCTTTCTCGGATGCCAACAACAACCTCTGGCACAATATAACCAAAAATTTAAATTGAAATTTGTCCGGATTTTGATGATGCACCTTGTATATGTGTGTGTGTGCACATAGTATTGTAACTCCCATATATGTACTACTTGATGTAGATAATTCTTATATTTCTGTAACAAGAAAGAAATTTTACAGAAAATTAAAATAATTTTCATATAAGTAACAAAAATATGACTATATCTATTGCCATCAATGATAAATTTGATATAACAAATAAACGAAAAGAGAAAAAATTTTTATTCTTAAAATCCTACTAATTAACTTTTTGATAAAATATTTATAAATAATATACTTACAAACATTTTTTTGATTGAACAATAACTTCTTGTTGAAATATGGTTGAATATTCAACCAAAATCCGTCCTTCGGCATCATTACTAAAGTTTTCTCGCTGAATTTAATTGACGAAGTTTTAGCGCACTGTTTCAATTCACATCGTGCTAGTAAATGAAATAGCACGACTTTGATCATCAACAAACCGAATCTTCTGCCAATGCACATTCTCGGCCCTAATCCAAATGGAAAATAAAATGAAGAATTATTATCCTGATCATTATTTAAAAATCTTTCCGGAAGAAATTTTTCAGGATTATCGTAATATTTTTCATCATGATGAATCGCATACAACGGAATCCAAATAATCATGCCCTTGTTTATAGTGAAAGACTTCTCGCTCGGCAATGCAGGTGGCAATTTATAAGCTTTTTCACACACTCTTTCTATAACAGAAGGTGAAAAAAGTCTGAGAGCTTCCTTTATTACTGCATCTAAATATTTAAGTTTATTATTAACAGCCTCGTAAGTTGCGTTTCCATCGGATTCATTGAAGAGCTCATCTATCTCTTGTTGTAATTTAATCTGAATATTTGGATTAGCTACGATTTGGTACATTATAAAAGACATCACGCTTGAACTAGTTTCAAAGCCAGCGAAATAGAAAGCATAGGCTTGCGCGACAATATCGTCCACATCCAATTGTATTCGACCCTCTTTGCCTCTATTATCCAACATTAATTGTATCATATCTAAACGTGAAATGTGCTCAGCATCGCGAATGGCAATTTCGTTCTTTATCCTGCTTTCAAAATATTTCATTTTTTGATTATTGAAAAGTTTTATATTAAGTATTCGTCCGAGCTTCGGAAAGGCTCTAATAAAAATCAACTTTATGCTACGTATTGCTGACACATAAGTTATATCTTTGCCACAAATATAAAACTTGTTTGTTGGATCTCTTATAGAATCGATCTTTATTCCGTAAGTACATAAGGCAATGACATCGTTCGTATATCTATCGAAGATATCTTTCATATTAATGTCTCTTTTATAGGCTGGTAATGTTGACATCAATTTAGCAAAATCCGCAGCATGTTTCGACATAAAAGTAAACATAATTTTCATGTTACTGGAGGTAAAAAACGGAGATAGTAGTTTTCTTACGTGCTGCCACTTTGTGTTTTGCAGACCAAACAGACTCTGTGAAAGCACATAGTCATTAGCATCAATGAAAGTGGGATTATTGATAAACGTATCGAAATTCTTGACAACATCCTTGATCACTTCCACATCACGGAGCATAACAACTGGCTTTGTTGTAGCATAAAGTCCAATGTATTTTGCGTCTCGATTTAAATTGTATATTTTTCTGGTGAAATCGACAAATGACATTCGGCAAAATATAACTGGTGCCATGGCACCTAATATTGGAATAGATGGTATGTGAATAATACCATGTCTTTTAAAAAAGTTAAACTTTCTGAACAGATAATAAATAATGAGAACGGTAATCACGATTGATAACACTGACATCGACCAATATTCCATGATAAATATTACTCGAAAATTTTATGAGAATTAGAATGATACTTATTAAAGTTCAACAAAACTATTCGCGAAGAGATTGATGAAATATATAGCAGATTAGCAATGTTGTTGATATCAACAATTAAAAGCGACTGTCTGCACATTTCCAGCACCTGTTTTATATCTTTACATTTTTTTTTAAATCCACGTTTAGTTATATAATTAAATACTTTAATACAACTAAACGTGGGTTTTTCTAATCCCAAGCTCTGTATATGTGATATTGCAAATTAATAAAGAACCTACGAGATAAGAGAGAGAGAAAATATGTCTAGAAGAGGGGGTAAAAGAAGTAATTATTATGTGCGGAGCACAGAAGGTCAAATTCAAGTCTGAGACAATATTTCTGCCGCTTGCAGCACAATTATTAGCATAAAGAGAGTATAGATGGACACACACGCATGCGTAAGTATACACGGATATGGACTCATTACATATATACATATTTTCTTATGTCCCCTTCATGCTAGAAATTGTGCAAGCGGCCCGGAATTTGCACTGGTCTAAGTCTAAAAGTGGGCTCGAAACATGGTGTAGGAAAACTCATAGAAAATCTGACAAATGTAATTTTAGTACCATCACGCCTTGGGAAAAGTTGGAAGTATTGAATGTCACATGATCATAGGTCACAGATATATATATATATATATATGGGAAAAAGTTCGTAACGATTTTTTAATAAAATTAAAGTTTTTCTTAGAGTATTGAAATCAATTTATTTAAACCAAATATGCTCCATTATTTTCTATAATATTTTGCCATTTTTGGGGCAGAGCCATAATTCCATCGCGATAGAACTTCTGTGGTTTCTG
>Ga0157363_1001689_pt1 | contig 18752 bp, 16 predicted proteins | sample AttsexASBM1_FD_111477 | JGI IMG/M metagenome (GOLD analysis project Ga0157363, IMG submission 111477) | Fungus gardens microbial communities from leaf cutter ant in Ribeirão Preto, State of São Paulo, Brazil - Atta sexdens ASBM1 | ecosystem: Host-associated > Fungi > Mycelium > Unclassified ... | reverse complement strand
GTCGCCAGGAACTCGGGGAATGCAGAGTGCATCGCCACGCAAGTCCGACTGCCCCTCTGCACGCATTCCAGATGATTTGAGAAGATTCCAGAGCAGATCTGGCAAAGCTTCGATTCGTGAATGCGAATTTGAGTGCGAGAAATAAAATCTGAGGGGGCAAAAGCGTCTTCTCTCTCTCTCTCTCTCTCTCTCTCTCTCTCTCTCCCCTCATCGTCTCGCGCAGCGTCGAATATGACGACGACGAGGACGAGAACGACGGAGTAGACGGAGTAGGACGAGGCGATCAAGCAGCGTTGGACAGCGTCGGTCGCCGCCGTCGCCGCCACGATCGAAAGAGGCGACAAGAAGGCGAAAATATAACCAAAGAAAGACCAAAATAGTAACTCTCGCGCGGGCGACGGTGCGGCGAGAGCATGGATCTCTCGTGCGAGTGATTGCGCAGGCGCGCAACAAGGACACGGTACGCGCGTCCCGCTTCCGCCGCACGACGGCCGATCGTCCCGTCTCCGTCTGGCATACGGGCGGCGCGTTTCTTGCGACTCCGTCGAATTTTCGACGGGCAGTTGGCAGCCGTGCGTAAAAGAAATAAATAATCAAAGCGACCATGAAGTGACAAATAAAGTCGGGGATCGAGAGAACAATGCTCGCGCGTACGACGGCAAGGAGGACATCCCGAGTCGCGCAGGTAGCGTGCGTTCGCTCCGCTGTTTGATAGTTTATAACCCGGACCCGCCGCGTTCGTGAGTGGCCCCGCGGCGTGAACGCGCCGCGCACCGCCGCTGCTCCGCCACCGCCGCAGCCGCAGCCGCAGCAGCCGCGCGCGACACACACAGCAGCAGCAGCAACAGCAGCAGCAGCAGCAGCACCAGCAGCACCACTCACAGCACTCACAGCAGCAGCAGCAGCCGAAAAGGTGCGTGCCGTGCTGTGCCGTGCCGTGCCGTGCAGGCCGTGCTCGCGACTCGGTGACACTTGCGACAAACTTTCTCCCACGCGGACAAGTGTTACGGGACTACCGTCGCGCGCTCCGGCCCAGCTTCCAGCCGGTTCGCTCTAACGTAATCGGCCGTCCCGGCTAAATTTTCTCAGTTCTCACTTATTCAGGTGACGAGGCTTCCCCGTAGCATCCTCTTTTATTCGCACAACGAACACATAATACATTCTCGCGCAATAGACTGCGATAGATTCGGAACCCGTTGTCTCTATGACGGATCTCATCGTGTTATCCTATGAGAAGTGACCACATGGCGATGCTTCGTGCCACGAACGGTTTCGTAGGTACCGTCTGGTGAGTGCGCGTGATCTACGGTCCACTGGGCGACGTGCATCTCAACGTTAACCTATCCTTTCTCTCCTCTCGCCTGTCCTTTCTCTCTTCTTTTGCTCACGCGACAACCAGGCATCGAGGACGCGAACCTAGTGCTGGTGGCCATGCGTCTTTTCCTGCTGTTCAATCACAACAGCAAGGTTTGACACGCTCGCTCGTTTGCGTATGCGGCAAGCTCCAGCCATGAAAACCGAAAAGAAGCCCAACGAGCCCAGCTGTTGTCCTCCTACCACCGTTGTCAAGGATGAGCCTGACGCCGACCCTGTTAAAATCAAGGAAGAAGGCACAGGTGGGACAGACGATGCGACTGGAGAGGATACCTCCGAGTGTCCGAGAGATCCTTGCTTGGATCCATCTAATGGTGAAGGTACAATGTCTGGGGAGAATCAGAATGCTAACGGGAATCAGCCCATCCTGAATTCGGTCAAGCAAGAGGGTGACCCTAACAATCCCACGGACAATTTACCTGGTAAGAATTAACTTAATTCATATCTGTAGTTTTTCACTTTTTGTTCTTATTTATATGTACGTTAAGTGTATACATTTGTTTTTCTTCTCACACATGCCTTATATTAGATTAATCAAATTATCCTTTTTGCTGTAGATTATAGTGGAAATGTTATTACAGCGGACAGCATTCAACCACTTGTTAGTAATGTTGTGGGAAAACAGATGGGAACTAGTACGAGCAGCGGGGAGACTCAATATATGCAACAATCGAGTCAAGTTTTTGTATTTTCTACGGCATTGGCGAATAAAGCCGCAGAGACAGTGTTGAGAGGCGAATATGATTCAATCATTGCTTATCATTGTGCACAACCAGGCACTAAAAAATATTTGGAGGTATTATACGCAGCGTTGAATTCTTCCGACAGTACTATAGATTTTCTATTACACACATTGAGCAGCTATTATACAAAATAAATTCTTAATTATAGAAAAGTTTATTATTCCATAATTCCTTATTGAAATATTACAGATATATATTATTTTTATACCTTATTTTTTATTTATTTATCTAATTTATCTAATTTATCTAATTTATCTCTCAGTATTTCATTTATATCATTTTTAATATTAAATATTTCATACAAAATGTTACTTTTTGCAATTTGTCTTTTTATATACATTATACATATATTACTCTTATTATTTATTTAATTACCATTAATATATATTTATCATTTTTATTCTTTTAGAAACATCCAAATAAAGTAAATCAATTTCGACAAAATCCTGCTCAATGGTTAAATAATCTTGCTATGATGAAACAGAAAGGCCATCAGGGAAATGCGAATAATACTTTCCCGACTGAACAACCCCCGGATTTACCAGCACTAGATCCAAATGCTCCACAATTTTGGAACGAACAACCTAACTTGCGAAACATAAATGGTGGAAACTCCCTCGGTAATTCTGAACCATCATTGGATGATGGAAACATAGACGTGCCTTGTCTTGTGCCGAATTCACCTGGTAATTCAGGTAATTTTTACTAAATATTTCATTTCTAAATCGATTATTAACATTTTACGTATGCAAAATTTAATGTGTACTATGTTTTACAGCCAACCCTCAACCCGCTAATAACACTACTATGGGCCACAGTCCGAATTTATTAGGTGGCACAACGAGTCCAGGTCCAGGAGGTTTACAACCATCTCTCCAAGGTGTCAAAGTTCCAGATGAAAATTTGACGCCGAAACAAAGGCAGCACAGAGAAGTTCAACTAGCGACCTTACGAAAAATGCAAATGATATTATTTCCCGGTCACAAGGAGGATCAAACTGGCAATGCTTTAACAGATGCGGCTCAAGGAGCGACGTGTCCTCCCACGAATGTTCCTCCTGTAGGTGTTCCAAATCAATGTTCTCCATCTATGGATTGGCATAAATTACAGCATCAATTTCTTGATGGAAAAAACAAGGTATGCGTAATAAGTTCAATTGAATAAATTATTTTTCGTAACAAATTACATATGTAGATGCACGTATTCTTATTGTATTATAGGCAACTGTCGGTAATCCTGGTGCAGTACCATTGCGCGGTACCAATATGGTCGGAGTACCGCGAAGTCAAGGTCCGCCACCACCGTATCATCAAACAACTCGATCCGCCAGTGTTCCAATTGCAATTCAAAGTCCGAATCCATCGTCACCCAACAATCCCACCAGCAACCTATCGCTACCATCACCGCGCGCAAGTTCCGCTCTGAATTCACCAGCGGACTGCAACAGACAGTTCCAACTTGGTAATCAGAGGACCAGCCACCTGCCAGGACAAAGCCCGACAAGCCAGGACTCTCCAAACCCGACGGTTGCCACAGCAGCCACAGCAGCTGTTTCAACGACGCGATTGAATCACAGCAATCCAGGAACACCAGTGTCTCATTCCCATATTGCTGCTCTTAGTCCTAGTGGTACTACTGCTCAAAAGGATACTTCCCTCGATTTTCCTACCAATCAACAACCAAACGGTAAGTTTACTTGAAGACTTTCTTCTTTGTAAAGATTTTTCACTGGTTCGAAGTGTAATGTGATATAATGAAAATTTTGTATAATTTATAAATTAAATTTGTGTGTCTCTTTTCGATTTAGTGGACGGTATGTTTTGCCGAACACTACAATCTTTAGCTCAACAAAAGCAGCAACATGCTGGGAACGTTAATGCATCGGCCGTGAAAGAAGCAAATCTAATGCCAGTACCGAGTCCTCATCAACTTCAATACCTTAGCACATTCGAAGGGCAGGAACTAACTATTCAGAAACAACCTAACACGAGTCTAAAAGATGGCAATTCATCTACGTAAGTACCCTCATTCTCTCATTTTAACTATGGAGTAATATCATTCGAAAAATATCTCAGTTAATGTAATCATACATAAAACTTGCGCAAAACTATAATATTTTTTTTCCCATTGACAATAGGAATACCGGTAGTTCTTCGGAGATGCCCAACAGAATCTTGCCAGGAAGTCTAGATAGTAACAGTCAATTTCCTACTAGATCGGAGGGCGCGAGTCCTGTACAAATGGATAGCATGAGCCGAGGCTTCACGGGTTCTCTGCACAGTCCTCACACACCGCACACACCACATACGCCGGGTAGTGCCGCGCCGCATACTCCAGCGGATCCTGCGAAACCATGCAACAAATCCAGTGCAAGCGCGCAAAGTAGTCCGACGCCGCACAACACCAGCATGCCTGATAGTATGGGTCCACCGCGAACAGTACCGGCATCGCCTACCATGAAACCCGATACATCTCCACCGTCCGTAAAAGATGTTCAGCAGCAGCAACAGCAAACGCAGTCGCAACAACAATCACAGCAACAACAGCAGCAGCCTCCACAACAACAACCTACGGTAGTAAATCCGAACAATTCTGGGAATACGACAGTAGTGCCATCGTTGAGCGGCGGTCCCGCCGGTGCTTCTTTCCCTTGTGGCAGGCCGTCCATAAACGTGAGTCAACCATCTGACAACGTGCCTCTCAATCCTAACAACATTGGCGGTCGACTTGGTGGCTTGAACACCATGGGTACGAATTTTGATCCGATAACGTCCTTGGCGCAGATGAGCCAGCAGCTCACGAATACGGCGGCTAGCAATTCACTGGGCAACGAGCCCATGCATTCCGGTAACGCTGTTGGCATGATGCCGTTTGGCAATCCACATGCCGGCATGCATATGATGCAGATGGGTGGTGAAATGAATGGAAGCTGTCATATGGGTGCAGCCAGTGGTGAACCTGGTAATGAGGTCGGCGGTATGTGTATGGGTCTTGCGGGTCCTCCAACGAGTTACAGCCCTACTACTTCGCATACGGGCAGCCCCGGCGGGGTTCCTAGCAAGATGGGGCATCCTGCTATAATGGGTGCTCATGGGATGATGGGAGGCCACTCTGGTGTCGGTGCAGCCGGCGCTGCTTATCCTGGCGGTGACCCTGGACACGCACCACCGCCAAGATTGATAACTGGCCACGGAGTCGCAGGGCCCAGTCCCTACAACGGCGCAAATGTTCAAGTAAAGCCGAATGCACCCAATACCATACAATACTTGCCGGCCAGGCCAAACGTCGGACATGCACCTCGGGGTCCACCCAGTTTGGATTTCCTTCCGCGATTTACCAATCCACTGTCCAATCTAGAGTCAAAAATGGGAGGGACGCCCTCTGTAAACCTTCAGTACTTCCCGAACGGTTGTATGCCGAACAACATGGGGGGTCCGCATGGCGGTATGCCGTCCAATATGAATGCCGCTGGGATCCCTGGTATGGGGGCCTCACCCAGAATGGATGGACAATCTATGAACACCTCCGGCACCATGCACCCGTCAATGAGACCGGTCGGCAACATGCGACCGCAACCCAACTTGATGCGGATGCAGCATATGGTAGGAGGCGGCGTCTTCCCAGGCGGCTCTATGGATTCCGACAAAGTCTTCCCGCCCGATATGGTATCGCAAAATCTATCGAATCAACCGAATCCAGGCATGTACGGCGTATCCGGCAATAAGGCCAGTCCGATGGGATTGGGACCACCGCCTGATGCTACTCAGCCTCTACCGCCGAGCATGGGCGGCGCAACCAGCAATTTCAAAACTGGTCCATTCGTCGGAAGCGGACCCAGCATGTCTGACCCAAATTATGCTCAACAGTTTCACAACTTCCAACAACAGCTTTATGCCACTGGTACCAGAGGCAGTGGGCCGCCGCATCCTAATTTGCATCCACCGCCGAACTCGCACTCGCATCAACAATTTTTCATGCCGAAGTGAATGCTGCCCGGTATTGATCCATATCGTAATGATAACGATGACGAGAACGAGAATGACGGGAACAAGGACGATTTTTATGGTGGCCTTTCATCCCTCTTTTTCTCTCTTTCTCAATATCTCTTTTGCTCTCTTTCTATCTATCCATCTATCTTTATCTCTTTCGTCTATCAGGGATGTTTCTATTAATCACGCAAGATATAGTTCTGGAAGTGTAAACTGTGCTAGCGATGTTACGAAGGACAGAAAGGAATATGAATATCAGTGAGCATCGCTGAACATCACATTTTCAAAGATAATCTTTACGACTGACGTGCGACGAAAATTTTAGTTAACTTTTGATTTGTGTATAACGTTTACGTATGTGTTAAGCGAGATTTTTTATTTTTTTTTCTTTTTAATTTCTGGACCACGACGTACGTCGTGTTTCCAAATCTGTTATCTTGATGTCTTGGAAGTGTCGTTTCGAACCGAAATCTTCCGGAACTATTTGTAAATCGTAAATGTTAACGAAGATGGATGAATATTATCCCTCGCGTTCGTGTAAATACTGATGTACAATCTGGTTTTTTCTTTTTTTTTTTTTTTGTAAGAGTCGTTACTTCAGATCGAGAATCATATTGCTAGATTAAGAAATACGTTACTATCGCTCGAGTGTAAAAAAATAAGAGAGGAAGAAAACAAGTGAAATCTCTCCTTTTTTTGCTCTTTGTTCATACTGGTTACTTGGGATAAAGTAATCATATACAAAAGTGCATGGTATAATGAGCAAGAGGATTTTGGTACGCCGGTGCCGTAATTCATCCTTCCTTTATCACTAAAATACTTAAACACAGTCAAACAAGCTCAAATTTATTATTGTACATATATACCATATACATATTATACATATTATATATATTATATATATATATATATATACCTGTTGCAACATAATCCTTCAATATCCCCAATACTCCTTCATCCCCCCCCCCCTCCTCTACGACCAACTCTGTGCATAATCATGACTTCCTCCCTTCCCTCCCCTTCCCTACCTGTAGTTTACAATATAAGGAAAGAATTAATTGAACTAAGAACAATTATGTTGTTGATGAATGATTTTTATTATAAATGAAAAATAAAGATATTTACAAGAAGTCAGTACGATATTTGATCGATAATCGTTTTGCGATTCAAGAACGGCCGTCGGAGTTCACGACAAGTCCATATCTGCAATGACGCGGGACACGACTAATTTAAAAAGCGCTACATTTTCAAAGTGAGCAGGCTGTTTCTCAACTTACTCAAATCTGTGATAGTCAAAGCAAGATAACGTATCCTTTCCTTTTGGTCTCTTCCAAAAGATGCAAAATACATATCTGTTTGGGGAATGATTCTTTAACTACACTTGATTGTCCACTTAATGCGAGCATTATGCATAGATAAATGATGTAAAAAAAGAGAGAGAGAGACACAAGGGGACAAAAGAAGAAAAAGTTAGGTTTCTTCAGGCAATTTGAGCAATGTGAAGCAGTGACACGGCTACATCGATATAATTATGTTTGTGATAAAAGTAATAGGAATTTTAGAACACTGCGACGACGGGGCTTGCGCAGAGCGTTGACACCATCTATTACAATAGGAGTAAGATCTTTTTCTACAACGTCATATTTAGCTTGTAAAACGAGCTGTGTATAATTTCTTCTATAGATTCATGTTGAAATTATCAATCTCGTATCTCGCTAGCGAAACATACTACTTGCGCCGAAGTAGTTTTTCATAAACTCTGCAATCGTTAGAACAACGATATACCCGCGCAAATAGGAGACCTACATTTCGCTTCCTTAGGAATCAACGAAGCTATGAGCTCAATTATAAATGTAAAGCTTATTGTTAGTCGATTTCCCTTTGTAATAAGTCACACATTATCGGCCACTTTATATCCAAAGGTGCATACTAAATTACTAAAACTTGCGTTGTGTATATTTCTTAGTTGCCGAGCACTGGTTGCGTTCTTTCATCTCCTGGTTCACCTGTAAAAATTCATATGTTGAATGAGAAGAACGCTTGCGCTTCTTTCTTTTGCTAAATCAACGCTAATCTTTCTACTCGATGTCTTTACGCGATATACTGAAGATATAATCGCAATAAAAAGCAGGTTATACTTTAAGTCTTAAGGATCTGGGACTATACATTATTTTAGCAAAATTCATCACATTGTATGCTGTCTGCAACTCTGATCATCATAATCAATTTTATACCCGAAACCCAAGTCAAACCTGTCCTTCTGTACAGCCTTTCATTGGTTGGATGTGCCTGAATCGCGCCGATCATCTCCGTTTCTGTAAATAAGTTTCATGCCTTATAATAAACGTTTTTGATACAAATGTCGTTAATTTAATAATATAAGAAAGCATTGTTAATTATGTTGATTGAGAATAACGGATATATTTTACATTGCATTACCGCTATTAATTTACCTTGACCGTTGTGCTTCTGAAGATATAGTACTTCCGTTTGTACTGAAAGATAAAAATTCGCAATAACATTTACAAAAATGGATAATAACGTAATTGTATGTACACTTACCTTTTTTTTGCTGGTGCAAAATCATCCCATTCACTAAGGTCGTATTTAGATAAATCACCATCTTCCTCTTCTTCTTCTTCCTCCTCGTCTTCCTCTTCTTCCTGTGATTTATAATATCAATTACATGTCCGCCCAATGTATTTTAATCAATGCTATATTGAAGAGCGTGACTTATCAAATTCTATCACACTTTTCAAGTCACGCCGCATTTAACAGCATAAAAACTTTACGTTTTCTTCTTGCTCCTCTTCATCTTCGTCCCTCTCTTCCTTGTCTCTAGATTTACTACGCGGGCTGCTGTACTTGGAATCCTTCGAGTCGTCGTCGGAATTCTTCTCTAATTTTCGCTTTTTTTTACGCCGTCCGAACTCATCATATTCATCGTCCTCATCTCGCCTCTCCTTATACTCGACAACTCCTCGATCGTTATACCCACCTCCGTATCCTGTGCGTTCCTCTATCTCACCGAATTTCGGGGCGTTGCACATGTTACACTGTTGTCGGCGAGCCCAGTTTACGTTACCGCATTTACTACATTGCCAATCGTCCGCGCTGCAATTTTTTATACTTTGCATATATATTTATATATGTACATAATTTAACAGCTTGAAGAGATATTGCAGAAACACAATAAAATGTAAATGAACATTCTACACTTTTATTACATTGTTTTTTTAAATACATGTTTAATATCCAGAATGTTGATATTTATTCCAAATTCATCATACATGATTATTATTTAACAAATAATATCTTTTTGTATGCACAAAAATATTAGCTTTATTTGAAATTATCATAAATCCTTAATTTTTATCCTATTTTTCATAACGATAGTTGTTATTTATATCTATTAATTGCATAATATATATAATTTGCGTACAAGTAATTGATTTCTACATATTGTTTATTACTAATAAAAGATAACTGTAAACATTACCTAAATAGGCCTCTACTTTTTTCCGCGGCTGCTTTTCCAATTTCCTGGCCCAATTTTTTCTTTTTCGGGCATTCACCTCTATCTGCATCAGATCAAATTATATAAGTAAAATATCTAATATTTTATATAGTAGATGCTTGGAATGCTACTTGTACTTTTATGTATCTAACATGCAACTAGCATTCTATGTTTAATATAGACTATAGTCACTACACAACTGTACAGCTGCGTACCTTTCCCACAGCGATTGCAGGAGTTACGCCTGGCAAAATTTATATTGGCACATCTGAAAAGATGAGAGGGGAAAATCATTAATGGATCATTATTCAATTGTAACGTACGCGTCATACGCGAATCTTGATTTAGAGAAATGGAAACATAGTTGCAGGGGAAAAGGGAGAGAAGCGTGATCGAGGATACGAATCGTCATCAATGGTTATTCGCATCAGCGGCATTAACAATAAGTACGTTAACTACGTACTGGGAGTCAGGGCAGACCCAGTCGCCGTCGTTGACGCCACGCTGATTCTCGTCGTCGACCTTGCCGTCCATATCCGCTGTCGGAGCGATATCAATGTCGCGCGTTTACTCCTCGGAAGCGGACTTCGAATCGAAGTCCGATTCCGCGTCGTGTTTCGCCACGCAAACCTTGTGCCTAACCTTGAAGTCCGTTCGTGATAACGAGCGACGTATTGTTATTTCGAGGCACTATCGTCGTACTTTACAACAGTCACTGGCGATCGCTGTCGCAACTACTGCAACTGCATTCCAACTGCAGTACAACACGAGTCTATTGAGCAGTGATGCTTACGACAAGTGGCATTAGCTGATATCAATGGAAGATCGTCAGCGTATGTGCGTACACGAGATACACGAGAACACGAGTGCCGACGAGTGCATGCGAATTGGACGAGCGCGCCGTGATGTCTGGCAGCTGGCTGTATTGGGCTGCATGAGATCATAAGCTGTATCTGGTGTCTCTGATGACTGGCGCAGAGTACATCGCGCACGGGCGGCATGGGATGGGACGCATCACGCTCACGCATAGCGGTGTCGAGTGTCGACACCGGCGACACTCTATGACCCTATCGCGAGGATTCACCAGGATTCAAGAAGAAGAATCCCCTACGTCTATATATTTCTTCAGCTCGTAAATCCCCTATTCTGTCTTGGATTCCAATTCTGGTGGATTCGTGAATTTTCTACACCTAGTCGCGCATGAAAATATATTATTTATAAACATGATTGTTATTTATATAGATTCTAATATTTTACAAACATTATTATATGTATGTACGTTATATTTATGTATATAATTTTATTTATACTATACTTATGTAAGAAATATAATTACAGAACATATACCTATATATATATATAGATAGCTGATTTAACAAAAGAGGAGCAAGTGAATGCAAATGGAGCGAGTGATTTACTCGTACTTAAAATGAAATAAATATATATTTGAAGTTTGGCGAAAAGCGAGAAAGAAATCAATCTGCATTTTCAATGCAGATCAGTGAACAGAACAGACTTCATGTTGATTCATATTTTTATCATTACGCAGGTATCTCTCAGGATCTCGCAATTAGCGAGAAATTTATCATGGCTTACTTACAAAGATTTGCCTTCGAGGCAGTTTCCAACGTTTCTCTGCATGATTCTCTAGAATTTTAGAAACAGATCTATGATCACTCCTGCCAGTTTTCTGTCTTGTTAAAATAATTATTGATTTAATTCTCATATTTTTAATAATAAAGATCGTATCTATTTTTCTCTCTCCTTCCATGTTCCTCGTGAGGAATAACCGGTGACGTCTCCTGGAAGAATTGCAAGCGCGAGAATATCAAATATGATTATATATACAAGCGGACCTACCAGGAACACAGGGACTGACGAGGACCGAGTGACGAGAGTACCCGTTTTGCCCAAAGTAATTTATTTGTTTCATTAAAAACTTAGACGTTGGAATGCGACTTCTACACATGTGACGGGTATAATATGTAAAACTAAACGCTACGATATTTATATTTATAACTATATGCTTATTTCTTTACGATTCCTCACTGGTCAACGCAAATATATATATCGTGTATATGTTATAAAAGAATAATAGCAATTTATATATATATATATACATACATACATACATACACACACACACACACACACACACACATACACACACACACACACACACACACACACACACACACACACACACACGTAAGTATGTATATATGTATATATGTATATACTGTTCAATAGCGATAATTAAATCCTCCAATGCATTAACTACCGCGTGCTGAATTTCTTCCTCTACATTGATTTTTCTTTTACAAGCGAACATTCGATCGTCGAGTCAGGACACGGTACGCACACAATATACAAAGGGCGAAAAACAAACGGAGAGTAAAATATGTTGTAAGTTACATCCTTTAGGAATTCTTTTAGATTTATAAATGCCATTCCAATTATTAATAGCTACGTTCAGTAAAAAAAATAGCTTTGTAATTGTTATATGATTCTTTAATATAATTGATCTTGCCCTTAATTCCTCACTGGATCTAAATGTATAAATTAATCATAATCAAAGAATCTTACAATTGCAAAGTTGCTTTTCTTGCTGAATGCAACTATTACCAATTGATTGGTATCAAAACGATATTAATAACTCGTGGAACATAAGTTAACAGTGAATGCTTTCAGCAAGAGACACAGTGTAAAAACATAGAAACGCATAGAAAAACGTAAGACAGTAAGATATGTAAAACAATAAGCGATTAGGCCAATGACAATAGAGAATATAGGGTAATAATCTTACGTTCTCTACCGTGATTGACAGATTCGCTTGTTGGTGACTTATTTCTTATTTCTTTATCTTTTTATATGTGCCATGGGCTTAATACAGTGAATTCTTATTTTCTAATGTTAAACAAAGATGAAATGATCGTTGTATTACACTGTCTCTTGTTTGACAGCACCAACGTTACATTAATGTCAATAATCTCTTCAACAATGTAACTGTTATATATAACATGTGATATCTTTCACAATAAATTATTCGTAGTTTTTATATTTTATCAATATATGACAATTAATATTCTTGTTAAAAAAATGCTTTACAGCATTTTTCGAAATTATATAAATTGCTTGTACAATTTAATGAGTGATATTACTATTCTGATTTTGCCATGCTCATGCATTTTAAGTCTGGAAAAACATTTTCGGCACGCGATATGCAGAATCAGAATGTATATAAATTTATATAAAAAATATATAAGATCCATTCGACCGAATGTAGGGTTCTTCCCATTAAAAATTACATTTATATTGTCAAGGAAACTATAATATTGATGTAATGTTACTGTTAGCTCGTGTTCTGTGGAAATATCATTTAATGCTAACCGTGATCAGAGAAGAATTTGCAACTCTTTCACTTCTCTCTTTCTTAATCAGCTCTGCGATTAGTATTCAATCATCCGTTGTATGTCATTCCTTGTGTCCTATCTCGACGTTTACGTCCCGACCCGTCGTCGCATCACGCCGTACATATCGAGTGTCTAGAAGTATATTTACAAAAATATACAAAGCGATTACAGTTTCGCCCGAGCAAGTTTCGGTGTATCGATGCAAAATTATCGCCTCTCCTTCTCCCGGTCCCCCAGTGTCCCCGTTGTGTCGCAAGGAGGGGATTATCATTATACATAATATCCTTCCTTATGCATATCTATTTTTTTCTTTTCTTTTTACACAACGCGATGAACGGCTACTCTGAGGGATCGGTCGCTCGTCAATCAACGAGGCGATTATCAAAACAAAGTACTTTCAGGCTAAGAGTGAGTTTGCGGGGATTTGCAGCAGCACAGATTAGAGAGGACGAGAAAGAGAGATTAAAACGGGATAAAATCAACTATATTCCATTCTTTTTTTAAAGTTCTAAGACCCGTTACTTTTATTTTAAGTGAAATATAAAACTCTTTCTATCTCGTTTTAAAACCGAAAAGAGACAGGGACAAAGAGAGTTTTAAGCCTCGCTTAAAATTAATATTAGTGCAACTTAAAAATTGCAAATTGTATTCCTCATTTGCGTTTAGAAATTAATAACTGTTAATTTCTAGACCTATTCTTTTTAGTTGAGCTTCTTGCACGGTTCATTTTTTTTTCACGTCGAAAGAAAAAAAAGATGAATGACAACCACACGGGGTTGTCATAAATTCCTTATCCTAAGATTCCACTTTTCTCTGGTTTTCAGACAAAATTTTATAATTTTTTTATGCTTCTAATATTTTGAATTTTTATATTTTCTGATTTGGAAACCGTCAAATATTTTTTAGAGAAAGTAATTTAATATGGCAATGTAAATTACTATTAATTGCTGATTACTGACTGATTAAACTGACACTGCTTACATTTAATTAATAGTAATATAAAATTATAGATGTGATGTATGCATATTAAACTTCTTTCAAGAATTTTATTTTTCCAGAAAGTTTTAGAAAATTCCTTGACTTTTCCCTGATTCCCTTGGCCGTTTTCAATTTTCCTGATTTCCAATTGTGTAGCAACCCTGAAGAAGGATTCCTAAAAAGGACAAATCTTCTGTTTAACTGAAAAAAAGGATTGGTTTTGAACGATATCGTTTAACACATTTCACGATACCTATTTTATACGTACAATGTAAGATTACACTTAATTGCAGAAACTAATACTGTAACCAATTTTACTATAATGTCTCTCAAATTGTTATCAATATCTGTTTTCTTCTTTTTAACAGAACGAAGAGCGCTTTCATAACTATCTTTCTTTTTACAATGAATCAATATATCAGTCTTTCTTTTTACGGTGAAACAATATAACAATTATGACTCAAGCTGTGCTTTACAGTTCGTTATAGTGTTTATTTTCTGTTATACATATTCCGTTTTATGTCTGGAAGATATTAATTATCAATTATCAAACGATTATTCGACATGAAAAAAGTTGATCAAATTGATCGTAGAATCTGCTTTGCACTACAGTTTTTTTCCATTCGAAAGAGACGCGTTATCGCGAACGTTGGACGATCGATTCGAGCTTTATTTTATGAAATCAATTACGCGGATTATACTTTTTTTGTTTAGTTGACGCTGCCCCCAAGATTTTATACATTCATCTATTGACAAGAAGAATATTATTTCTAAATACGAAATCGAAGGTCGCGAAATGATAAAATCGACTGATTTATTTATTCTCGCCAATTTAGAGTCTATTCTTTTCAACATCATTTTTTGTATTTATACTTCTTGTGTGTAAATTAAAATAAGAGCGCAGTCAAGCTTGTTGAAGAAGGAAGAATGAAAGAAGATTCTACGATGAGAAAGTACAGTAGCTACAAGGAATAGATCTATTATCATAGACCATTTCGTTTCTATCTCGATAAAAGGAAACTTGCAAATATTCTTCTTTATTCCTTCTGAATAACTCTTGGCGACAATACTAGAAGAACTAACTGCCAAAGTATACTCTTTTGATTTTGCATCTTTGCGTCTCTCCATCGTGTTCTTATACCATGTATGTAATTAATGTAAACTTAATTTTAGCTTAAACTCTGTTCTACATATCGATTCCAAAAATTATGTCTGTCTGCCTTTTTAGTTTCAATTCAAACTTTTATAATTAAATAACCTTCATAATTCAACAAGCAGTTTCTCTACTCATTCGTCAGTGTATATTCTGTTATTCTCTTAATTTAATATTTGCATTATGATCGAGATTTTTGAAGAAAATCTGGCTATGCTTTTCGTTGATACATGACGAGACTTTTCAACAATCTACACTAGTTCCAATATCTTACAATTATTTACACAGATGTCTATTGTACAGTTTACAAGACTTTACTTTCTCTTTCGTGAAAGAAAATTTGCTCATTGTTGCTTTCCTTCTCTTTATGCTTTTCTCTCTTTCTGCCTCTCTTTTTCTTCAAAAACTTGCGTGCGTGATGAAACATTTGGGAGCGAAAGCAACACGTCGATACGTTCGTGTTAGTTGTTACTAACTAAAATTTACTTGTACATACATACACGCGCATACAGACGCACACAAACACGCGCACACATACGCATGTGGAAATCAAAATTTATCTTTATAGATCGGGTAAATGATTGGTGATTACCAGTACAGTTTTACTGCAACAAACAGAGCGAAGGCACCTTAAAATATCAAGTGGCGTATTCAGTATCCAGCACCTATGATTATTTAGTTTCACCGTTACTGCTTCGAGTGAATAAGTTCAAGGGAGTTTGGGCTCAATCATAAAAAGAGAATTCTTGATTCGAATTTCAAAAAATGTCACATTGATTGATCCCAGCCTCCTTTAAGGGAGAGACATATACGGATCATTCTGCTCTTAATTTGGTCCTTTTTATTTCAGGAACGCACCATTGGGTGTTTTCTTAAGTAATTATCCGCTTTGTCGTTTGTCGAATTTCGCGTTTTTGGGATTTATTTATCTCATTCGCGTGAGTTTTTTTTGTCCCATTCGTCGGTCTCAATCCGCCGAAAAACTCATTCGTCTCATGACAATGAGTGAAAATGAACTTTCGGAAAAGGTTTCCGGGATAGAAAAGTGTCTAAAAAGAAGTCTTTCTCTGTGGGCGAATAGGTTCACCTTTAATGATCTTATTAGATCATTGCTGACTTTAGGCACCTACGAGTCTATGGAACTAGAATTTATGCAATTTTACACACATTCCATCGTTACGGTCAAACGATTTTTTATATAATAAATCGCGTGTATTCTCTGCAGCCGCAGATTACTACATACGCATCTTTTATCTGTGTACACTTTCGTCGTACTCTATTACCCAGTATAAATACACTTTATTTCTTCATTCGTTCTGTTCGCGACTTCTTTTGCGAAAAAAATAACAATAAAAAAAGAAATTGCTTACGCCGCACAAACATATTTATTTAGAAGTCACAAAAATTGGTTGAAATTATTTTTAAATAACGCAATTACAACTGAAATTAAACTAATCTTTTTTTTATTTCTCGACTTACAAGCATTTTGTTTCCGTATATATTAAAAACGTAACCTGAAGGAACTAATATAAACGTGAAGTGAGAATGAAATAGCTATGTTAGAGTTCTAGAAATGTTAGGGTTTACATGTATAACGAAAGCGTAACACAACGTATACATCGACATTTATATTAATGTCTCTCTTATAATAGAATCATAATAACATGTATCATGCTAATACGACAAACTTACAAAATAAAGTATACGGCAAATAACAATATAATCATTATTGTGTATGTAACAAAACATGTAATATTTAATAACGAAAAAAAATGTTTACTGTCACAAACGCGAGGCACGTTAAATATATACAATTTTCCGTCAAGATCTGATATAAAACTTAATTTTTCTCTGTGATATTTAAACAGAACTTGCAGAAATCGTCGATTATCTTACTGGCGTTTCTTTAAAATCGACAATTTTTAGAACATGTTCTAGATAAATCTCATTTTTAAAATGTTCTTGTTCGTGTGCTCAAATAGAGAAAATATCATTAACATTTGTGACATCTGTTGCAATGTTTCACTGTCAAATCATTTTCATCTGCGAAGGCGACGAAGTTTGTTGTCTGTTAATATGGTTATATGGTTTTAATGACTTAGCGAGAAAAAAAAAGAAAAAGGGACTTTGCCAATTAATTAAAATATATTTTATGCCCCTCGCGAAAAGATGTAGGGATACCTATTGGCGATACCTATCCACCAACTAGCGCGTTAAGATACTCTTAATACTTAGCTATTACTGGATAAGATAAACTCTCAACAGATAATAAGTGACGTTATCAAGTCAATAACTTATCGCGACAATTTTGCGATGTGTATACCAAACATAAAGTCGCGTGCAAAATGTCTTATTCTATGTTCAGTACCTTAATTGTCAAGTTTTATATATATATATATATATATATATATATATATATATATATATATGTTATGTATATATATTATATGTACAAGATATCTCTCATTCTTTATATATAAGACATTCTACATATCTATATGAAATATAAATGGATATTTATATCTTATGTGATATGCAGACAATCTATATATTACGTAAGATATAAACATTCGATTATAGCACAATCATTGTGCTATTAGAATTGTGAAGAGTACGGCCGCATCCATTGGGAAATCGCGATCAAGTTTTCGTAGTGTGGACTTGGTTTTATGTTAGCGCAGAATGGCCAATAAAAATCATCATAAATAATTTACGCATAAAATAACGCATATAAATAACTTAAGCGAACTCTCCGCGTGGTGAGATACAATTCGGAAAAGGAAATAATATTTTAATCTATGTACAAGTACACAGCTCCGTCATATTAATGGGATCAATTTCTGCAATCACAAATTTGTACATACAAATTCCCTTTTCCTATGCCGCTCATTTGGTCGTCTATACTATAAATATTTGTTTTTAATTCTCTCAGCAATGATGAGACGTCCGGATTTCTTTCGTAGCAAAATAATTTTTGCGAACCTGTATTGGAGGGTGTATGTGTATTTGTATGTATATATATATATATATATATATATATATATATATATATATTTATATATATATATATATATATATATATATATATATATATATATATATATATATATATATGCGAATGTACTTTCTAGAGAACAATACTACTTTTTCGTATTATTAATTTCTCTATTCGAGACTAAGGCGAATGCGTGTGCTATGTTCAAATGTTTATGTATTATGTATGTGTACTATGTATGTAGTCGCAGGAAGAAGATAGCAAATTCTGTCAATCAAGTAAAGGTCCTACCTCTCGTCTTTGGATTGAAACACGGCGATCTCTACTTTTAAAAGTACATCTCCCGTGGTCTATAATTTATCCCATTGTCCCTATCCTCTCATGTGTTCGGACACGGAGTGACAATACGATTAAAATTCACGCTCAAGTAAAACACCGGTTTCGTTCCGCCGCGCGCGAATTCACATCCTTAACGAACGGATTGTACTACAGTCGCCAAAAAATCACCTTTTCACGTGGTTGACACAATAGTGTTCGTTGGCGACAAATGCGTCGAATTTGTTGCTGTTGCGATCGCCGCCGTCGTCGTC
>Ga0157363_1001688_pt1 | contig 18754 bp, 11 predicted proteins | sample AttsexASBM1_FD_111477 | JGI IMG/M metagenome (GOLD analysis project Ga0157363, IMG submission 111477) | Fungus gardens microbial communities from leaf cutter ant in Ribeirão Preto, State of São Paulo, Brazil - Atta sexdens ASBM1 | ecosystem: Host-associated > Fungi > Mycelium > Unclassified ... | reverse complement strand
CTATCAAGTAAAGAGTGGGGGAATTACAAGAGAACTCGACAAGGAGCCCTCGCTGTATTGCTCCTCTATTTATATAAGTTACATGTGGTCCGTGCTACAACAATATTAACTGGCCCTTATGTCCATGCCTCGTCCTCATGTTCTATTACTCATCCACATGTGTTTTCCTTAAGGCCACCATGCTTCCTACATGTGCCCTGACGTCACACCTTTAATCTCCACTGTACATGTGCACACCATGTGTACACCATGAGGAACTCATGTTCCTTGACGTCATCCCTAACCCTAACTCTTTATCTAGACTCTTCCCAATCCTTCTAGACCGCTCTAGACTCTGTCATATGACTCCCAGGTCACGTGCTCTCCATCTGTTGTAGACTAATAATTACTACTGTCCTATGTCTGTCCTAACCCTAACCCTACCTAAAGTCTGTCCATACTCTCGTCTTATAACACCAAGTAGAGGTTTCAGTGGTAAGACACTAATAAGAGTTAGATAGGAGAACTCTGCTATAGAAGACCAAGTTTGATAAGAGTATTCCCATTATGAAAGGCTGGATATTATTATATTAATACTATGGAGATGTGTTGCAAGAAAGATGGTTATCATGGAAGATGGGCTTATCTTAGAGATATTATAATGACTACACTACCATAGAAGCATATTTTTCAGAATAGGTAGACTTGAAATATAACAGCTAGGAGGTCTGTTGACTGGAGGGGTTGTTGGAATATTGCATTTTCCAGAGGTAGTAGAGGTTCTTCTGTTTCTGGTGCATTAACATTATTATGTCACAAACTTCATTCAGCTTGTATCTCTACAACCAGTAGACCAATTTTCACAAACTAAGTTGTTCTGGAAAGCCCCAAATGAGAGCTATCTATATATATGTGGGATGTACAAAAGTAACAACAAATAACTGAGATATCAGGCCATCAGTAACTGTAAAAGCTTTGTTGGCTAATATCTCATGAATAGCTAGATGAATTTGCATGATTGAACTTGAGTTGGAAAGTTCTCACCAAACACTTTTCAATGATATATCATATATCATATAGATATTAGTATTCATATAAATACAAGCATATCAATATAGTGACATAATTAGTTACCTTCTAAAATTAATCTAACAGCTCCCATCAGATATGAGTTTTGATCATGTGATGGAAACAACTTGCACATGGACCATCACTCTTTTGCATATATATCTTTGTGTCTGAGAATTAGATCTCAAACTTAACAACATCATTTATTATCAATTTTTATTAATATTTATCTTTTCATTATTGACATCTGTATTGATCTTAATTATTATTGTCATCATTATTGAACTTCTGAATCACTTCTAAACCTCTAAGAGTACACTCAAGGTTCAGATATCACAGTTTATTTTATAATATATTATCAGCTAGAATAGCTTCTAGGGTATTCAGTACACTTTTTGAAATCATTTTGGGAAACCAGAGGGTTGGGATTGGCCCTATTAGTCACCCAGAGTGTTGAGGTGGAATAGCCATGTAAGTGAATTGTTTACTCAGTTGATACATGGATAAGAGTCTGAAGAAAGAGATGGAGCTACAGTAGAAGAATACCATTCTGTTGTTAGATCAGAGATTGGATTGTAACAGTAGCTATCTAGTTTGATTATACTGTTAGATGTGATTTACACTCACTGATTTTATCTGTGATAATAGTATAAAAGATAGAGTTGGAAGAAAACTTCAATAAGAATAGACTTTGGAATAGATGCAGGTGGAGTGCTATATAAATGGATCAATCTTGGCTTCAATGGATATTATTATACCTAGCCTATGTATTATATAGTTGGAATTTTGGATAATGAGAATTCAAGTAGATGGTGTGAGTATAGTACAGTTCAAGTTGATAATCAGACTAAGAAAAACAGTATATAGTAGACTATGTTATTAAATACAGAACTGGTAACCTAATAATAATCTACTACTGCATATACTCTAGGTTGTTAGACATTATGGAAGATGTTGTTTAGAGCTTCATAGAATTGATAAAGGGTGTAGGGTTTAGTCCTTGAGTTGATGGATAATTGGAATGGAGTGTGATTTGTACTGGAAAAGTGGAAAATATGTGGATGATGAATAGTATGTGACAGTTTCTAACAGCATACAGATTGTATATTAAGATAAAAATGAAAGAAAATATTATGGAGGATTTAGAGGGTAGGAGTTTGAGTTATATAATAGTAGAAGAATTTTTAGTAGATCTGGAGGAAGAATTTGGAAGAGGAGATAATGAGGTGATAAAAGTAGCAGAATTGAAGAAGGTAGAATATGTCAGATATGGAATATGTTCAGAAGAAGAAACTATCTATGGGAAAATTCCAGAACACATTGGAAGAGCATGGGAATATTATTCAACATCTGCAGATGTGAATTCAGAGTGATCTTGGCTTTAGCAGATAAGCTGTACTTTTGTATGTTATGATGGTCATATTTTAGAAGGAAGTCATAATAGGAAGAGAATCATTTTTGAAGTCAAACTTCTGAGTATGAGTACTCAGAACAATACATTACACTAGATGATTTTCAAGCTAAGGAATTACAGAGTATTTATATATCTTAAATACTAGTATTAAGTTTATCTGAGAATCAGAGGAGACAAGTAACTACTCTGAGTACACTAAAGTCCTCAGAAATCAAGTCCAGAGTTCCATAGAGATCATAAGGAGCCATGTGGTCAGTAATAAAGTGATCCAATATAGAATGGAACTAGGTTGATCTATACTGAAAGTAGTGTGTAGACTAGAAAGAGGATATCTACTTCTGCAAATGTTTTGGGTGAAGCAGAGCTTAGGTAATCATTATTTGTGTCAGATATATCAGATATGTTCAGATAGTATATAATGGAATAAGGGAATAGAATGATAAAGGAGTTTGTACAAGAGTTTAGGAGAGCAGCAAGAGATAGTAGATATGAAGGGAGGTCTTTGATAGAAGAGTTTAAAAGGAATATAAATGGGATGATATAGTAAAAACTGATAGAATCAGAATGTTTCCTTAGAAGCATTGAGTAATAGTATGAGTAGACAACAAACTTGAATAGATATTAGAGAGAGAGTAAACAAGAAGAAGAAAAGTTGAAAAGTAAAAGGGAAATAGAGTCTTCAGCACTGAGGACAAGCACATTAGAAGCACAACAGTAACAGTTGCCATACTTCCAAGTTTAGCCTAGAAGGCAGGAGATTCAATAATAGATACCAGCAAGGTCTGCTCTAATGAAAGAAATGAAAAGAACAAGTATAGCTGTGGTGAGTCTATAACAGCAGTAGATAGAGTTTATATCTTAGTATGACCTATACACTATAAACATAGACAGAGGGAGAAATTGTTACAACTGTGGAAGTTTTGGACATATCATGAGAAATTGCAGGAATCAGAGAATAGTGGAGTGAGAAAGAAGACTGGAATATGGAGACAATTTGAATAATAGTAATTTAAATAGAAAAGAGAATCTAATAGTCCTTAATTAGGTTCTGACTACAATAGGTTTGTAATGTTCTCTAAAGTAATAGACAATAAATCCTATTACAACCTAGACAATAAGAACATGTTAAGAGAAGTAACAGTGAAGATTGGTCTTGAAAGAATTGATATATAAGAAGGTGTGACAGTAGAGGTGTTGCTGGATAGTGGTGCAACAAGGTTAGTTATGAGTTCAGAATTCACTAAGAAGTAGGAGTTCAAGTTGAAAAAGATAGAAAAACCCATATGTAAGAAATGTGAACAGTTTCTTCAACAAGAAGGGCCTTATTGGACATACAGTGAAGATGAATATTTATTATCAAGGGTATAGAAAAAGAATGGAGACCAATGTAATTAGGGAATAGAAGTAGAGTATGATTTTGGAAATGCTTTGGCTAGCTCACCACAATCCTGAGATTGATTGGAGAACAGGAGAAGTGAAAATAACAAGGTGTCTGGAAGAGTGTGGAAAGCAGTGGAGACTGAAGCAGAGAAAGTCAGGGTGGCAGAAGCAGAAGGAGAAAGAGAAAAGGAAAGAAGTGAGAAGAGAAGAAGCAAAAAGAGAAAGGAAAGAAGAAAAAGAAACCAAAAAAGGAGAGAATGATGGAGGTGAAGAAAGTAGCAGAGGAATGGGAAATTTGGGATGAACAGGAAAAAGCAGCAAAGTGTGAAAAAGAGATTAAGAAATTGGTTCTTCAAAGATTTTACAAATAGATCCATATCTTTGGAAAGAAGGCAAGTGAGAGAATGCCAACAAAGAAGTTGTAGGATCATGCAATAGAGGTGAAAGAAGGATTTGTATTGAGGAAGAGAAAGGTGTATCTGTTGTTAAGAGAAGAGAGGTATATGAGTTCAAAGAACAATTGAGAAAAGGGTATATTAAACTCTCAAAGTTGCTTCAGATGGCATTTATATTTTTTGTAGGAGAGAAGAACAATAAGAAGAGAATGGTTCAGGACTATAGATATTTAAATGAGTGGACTAGTAAGACTTATAATAGGATTATAACAATATACAAATAAATGAGAGGGATAAGTGGAAGGCAGCATTCATAACTCTAGAAGGGTTGTTTGAACTAAATGTAATGTTCTTTGAACTAACAAACTTTTCAAACAATAATGAATGAGATCTTACAGGACTTGATCAACACTAGAGAGGTAGTAAGCTTCATTGATGATATTATAGTAGGAATGAAAGAAGAGAAAGGATATGATGAGATAGTGGAGGAAGTAATAAAGAGGTTAGTAGAAAATGACTTATATATAAAACCAGAAAAATGCAAGTAGAAGGTTAGGGAAGTAGGATTTTTGAAGATAGTGATAGGACCAGAAGGAATCAAGATAGAGGAGGTAAAGGTGAAAAAAGTGTTGGATTAGTTGACTTCTAAAGGAGTTAAGAATATACAAAACTTCTTGGGACTGGTGAATTACTATTGATGGTTCATAAAAGAATTTGTGTTTATAGCTAGACCATTACATGATCTGGTGAAAAGGTGGAATTGAACAGAAAAGCTGAAAAAGGTGTTTAAAGAATTGAAGAAGAAGTTCACAAAAGAACTGGTGTTAGCAGTACTAGACTTAGACAAAAAATAAGAATAGAAGTTGATGTGTCTGATTATGCAAAAGGAGGAGTCTTATCTATGGAATGTGAGAATGGAAAATGAAGACCAGTAGCTTACTTCTCAAAATCTCTCAATGAGATAGAGAGAAACTATAATATTCATGATAAGAAGATGTTAGTAGTAATAAGGAGGCTAGAAAACTGGAGACATTTATCAAAGTGTTATAGTGTGCTTGGACACTAACATTTTTCTTTTCTTTTTATCTATTTTCCTTGATTTAATATTTCTTTTTTTTGATTTTTCTTTTCTTTTCTTTATTTTTTTTGACAATGAAGAGGCATGTGACTACAAGTCACATAACACATGACACATGATATGAGGTCATAGGCCTAGACTTTAGGAGAAGAGGCTGGAAGGATAACATTAAGATACATGTCTACAGCATGTTTACCTCATGGTATACACATAGTATACTCATGGCTGATGCATGGACATTAGGGTAGGGTTATTCATTGCTAGCATGGACCATGTATCTATTGTATAAATATGGTAGCAATACATCAGAGACTCTTTATCAAGTTCTCTTGTGATTCCCACTTAATATTCATCTTGAGATTTACTTATAGTGTCGTTATTGGTCTTTGTGACTAGTGGTTGCCACAACACAAAGAGTATAAAATTCAAGTTCAAGGTCTGAACAGATTATAAGAACTTAAAGTATTTCATAAGAGTATAGAAGTTCAACAGAAGACAAGTACATTGAGCACTCTACCTGTCAAGATTTGATTTCATCTTAAAACATGTGTTAGGAACAAAGATGGGAAAGGCAGATAAACTTAGTAGGAAACTGGACTGGAAAGTAGGAGTAGAAAAAAACAATAAAAACTAAAAATTAATATTAATTAAAAAAGAATGAATTTGTAATTTAGTTGAAGTAGTAATAAAAGGACCTGAAGTAGATATAATTAGAAAAATAAAAATAGCTAGAGGAAAAAATAAAGAAGTAGTTAAAGGAGTAGAAGAGATGAAAAAGGCAGAAGTAAAGATATTAAAAAGTTATGAGTAGTAAGTGGAAGGAGATTTAGTGTTAAAGAAAGGAAAAGTATATGTACCAAAGGATGAAGAGTTGTGAGTGAAGATAATCTAGTTATACTATGATGTGCTGGCAGCTGGACATAAAGGAAGATAAAAGACAATGAAGTCAGTAGCTAAAAGTGACAAAGGATATAGAAAAATATATAAATAGATGAGATATGTGTTAAAGAATAAAGAATCAGACAAAAGCACTAATGGAGAAGTTAATGATGAATAAGATACTAGAGAAGCTATAAATATACTTAATAGTTGACTTTATCACTAAATTGCCATTAGTAGCTGGAAAGAATATAATTCTAGCAGTTTGCAATAAGTTGTCTAAAATAGTATATTTTGTAGTAACAACAAAAGGAGCATTAGTGGAAGGTCTGATAAGGTTGTTTAGAGATAATATGTGAAAGTTGTATAGATTGCTAAAGAGTGTGATTTTGAATAAGGAACCTTAGTTTGTAGTGAAGTTGACAAAAGAGTTGAATAAAATGTTGGAAATTAAAACAAAGTTGTCAATATCCTTACATTTACAAACAGGTGGATAGAATGAACAAATAAATCAGAAGTTAGAACAATATCTTCAATTTCTTGTAAATCATAGACAAAAGAATTGGCTAAAATGGCTAGCAATAGCTAAGTTTGCAGTAAACAACAAAATACATTCAGTAACAAAGGTATCTCCATTTATAGCAAATTATGGTAGAGAGATAAGAATAGGGGCAAATATTAGGAGAAGAGGGAAAGTGGAAAAAGTAACAGAATTTGTAGAAAGAAAGAAAAAGAAGTTGGGGTAGCATTAAGAAAAACATGAGAGGAGATAAAGCAACAAGCAGATAGAGGAAGGAAGAAAGTTGAGGAATAGAAGAAGAGTAAAAAAGTAATGCTGAGTACAAAAGATTTAGTGTTTGAAGAAAGACTGGCAAGAAAGTTAGTAGACTGATTATGTTGATTCATATATCACTGATAAGATAGTTTTTACCAATGTAATCAAATTATGATTGTTGACTTCAATAAAAATTTATCTGGTTGTAAGCATTAGTTGAGTAGTAAGATATAAAGAGCAAGTGGAGGGGTAAAAAATAGAAGAAGTGAAACTAGTAGAGGTAAATAGAGTTGAAGAATAGAAGGTAAATAATTTAAATAAAAATAAATAAGAGGAGTAGTAAAGTATTTGGTGTATTGGAAGAAGTTTACAGCAGAAAGTAATACTTGGGAAAGAGAAGAGAATTTAGAGAATGCAAAAGTAGTAGCAGAATTTGAAGGGAAATTAAATGCAAAAGTAAGATGACAAGAAAAGTTGGATATAGCAAAGGAAAAGGACTTTAGAAGGGGGAAATTGCCAGAGAAGTATATGGAAAAGATGTTGTAGGGATGAAATAACAGGAAGTTTGAGAAAGAATATCTGAAGAAGTTAGAAAGAAACTGGCAAAAATAGAAGTCAGTTTCTCTAGAGGAGAAACTTTGAAGGAAGGGTAATATCAGAGTTGAAGGTGGTAAACTTTATTTATTGGTAAACTCTATTTATTGGTAAACTCTATTTATTTTCATTTATTTTCTCTTTTCTATTTTCTTTTCTATTTTCTTTTCTTATTTTTATAGAGTTAGAAGTTAGCATGATATTATATGTGACTATTACAAACTATTACACAATATGACACTGTATCACATATTTGTCATATATTATGATCATAGTCACATAACTATATATCACACAAAAAGATATAGAAGGTTCTAGAATAATCATAATAATGTCATACTATATGTCAATGGTATGTAATACATATGTCCTTTAGAGTAAGCTAGGTTCAGTATAGCACAGACCATTAGCCAAGTGTATATAAAGTAAACACTTTGTACTTGGAATACATTAAGTTTTCTTATATTAACCTAATATAAGATTTCTTTCTTGTCTTAACACTTTGAGGTTTGAATTGTATATAAATGTAAGTCTAAGATTAAACCATTTGCTTAGACTGCAAGAGCCAATATTACTCAGAAAGCTCCAAGGTTTGCTCTTACTTTATCTTATAAGGATTTTTTACACTTATTACAGCTTAAGAAGGTATTTTCTAACCTTTCTCAAGCTACAATTATTTCTATGTACTAGGCTAGTTTAGATAGTGTCACAAACTTTATTCAGCTTGTATCTCTACAACTAGTAGACCAATTTTCACAAACTAAGTTGTTCTGGAAAGTCCCAAATGAGGACTATCTGCACATATATGGGATATACAAAAGCAACAACAAACAACTGAGATATCAGGCCATCAGTAACTGTAAAAGCTTTGTTTGCTAATATATCATGAATGGCTGGACAGATTCACACAATCAAACTTGTATTGGAAAGTGCTCATCAAACCATTTCAAATGATATATGGTATTTCTCATAGCAATAAGTATTCATAGAGACACAAGCATATCAATGTAGTGATATAATTAGTTACATTCTAAAATTATCCTGACAGCTGCTATGACAGATGACAGCTCCCATCAGATATGAGTTTTGATCATGTGATGGAAACAGCTTGTGCATAGACCATCACTCTTTTGTATATATACTTCTGTGTCTGAGGATTAGATCTCAGACTTAACAACATCAATTTTTATCAATCTTTATCATCATTGTCATCATTATTAAACTTCTGAATCATTCCTAAACCTCTGAGAGTACACCCAAGGTTTAGATATCACAAATAAGTGAGTAGTTCATTTTGTGATAGGTAGTATAGATGCTTCTTAGAGAAATACCAATTGTTTTAGCACTTCAAGAGTACTTAAAATTATAATCTATGGGCTTACTGGACAGTAGGTTCTAATTTTACTTGATTCTTCTACTACAAAGATTATTATGGTCAATATTACTTCTAAACTCAGAGTAGAGTCTGTTTATAAAGTATAGAATAGTATGTTTATGTTTACCAACTCTATTGCTTCAGTAGCAGAGCTAGAATTGATTAAGCAGTAGCTAAAGAAAACTGCTAGTTTCAGCAGAACTACTGAGGTAGAGCCTTACTTATCTCAGTCTAAATTTTTTTGAAGGTTTTAGGCATTCTCTACTAGAATTTTAATATTTTTTTTCCAATTACTTCTGTTCAAGTGGCAGTGGCTCTTTTTAACTCTCTTATTTTTTAAAAGTCTCATATTAACATCTATATCTTGTATTATGAAGATATCTCTTAGCTCTGATATGTTAGTAATCTAAATTGATATCTGAGACTTTCAAAGAGACTCTAAGAGCAAAACCCTTATTAATTACTCATTTAACTTTGGATGACATACTGCTACAGTCTAAGGGACTGTTATACATCCTGAAGTTGCTCAGTGTTATAATTGCCAGCACTGGAAATATCCAACACATATTTGTTATACTCAAAGTGCTAAATATCAGAAGTGTGGTGGTCTACATAGAGTGGAGAAACACAGACTCTTGGCTTGGTATTACAAGGCCAATCCTAAGTATAACCCTTTTAGGGAGACTACTGTAGCTAGTGTATCTTGTCCTTACACTTTTAAGTGTTTAAACTGCAAGGAGGACTATGTTGCTGGTAACAATTACTGATAACAATAAGTATTCATTCTGGTGCCATCAATTTGACAAGTAGTGGCATGTTAACAAGGCTGCTGAGGTATGCTCTGAATGAGCCAACTATAGTACTACAACTAGCTCTAGTAGGGGTAGTCAATGAGTATGTTTAGTATAACTAACATACTTCATATTTGCAAAATGTTTGCAAGAACTATATGTTAATTGATAGCTTTCTCAAGATATAAAAAGACTTGTACAATATACTCTTCATCCAGGAACCTTCTTGGAACTTTATTTACTTTGCACTATCTACTACAATCCCTGGAGGAGATAAAGTCATTGGTGCTCCTAATTATTTGACCCAAGTGGTTTGATTTCTACAAAACTCTAAGCAGATATTTAAAGTTATGTATTTTATTCATTTTAAACTGTACAGACTTTATTTTGCTCTCAGAAGAGACATAGTCAATTATAGAGATATCCAGCTTCTGTTCTTTTTCAATAGAGGCCAGTATCAAATTCTCATAAATATCTACTCTGACAGTCTTTATACTGCTATGGACTTCTTGTTTAATAAAGTTCTGAACATTTCCAACTTACTATATATGAGAGGGGACTTAAACATTAGAGATACTGAATGAGACTCATTTGTCTCTTCATATTCTGTAGCTAGCCAGATCTTAAGAGACTTAGTAGACTCTTACAATCTTGTGTGCTCAATTTTAGCACTTTTTATTTCTACTATAGTAATTAATCTTATGCTATGACTTAAGACCAGGAGTTTAGTTAAAAGAGAAATTTTGTATTAGACAAGAGAACTCAGTGGAGTTCCTAGTACAGATATGTCTACTCTTTATACCTCTGATATATGATTTATGCACACTTTACATCTAGCTTACTCTAAATGTTATAAGTTATGTAGATAAGAGTCATTATCTTCTATGATATATGATGTTACCCTTCTGACATATTATATAATGTTGTGACTGTGACAGTAACATGTGATGTCACACTGTTCCTCCTTAAGTCCAAAAGTAAGAAAAAAAAAGAAAAGAGATAATAGAAAATAAGAAAGACTTAAATAAGAAATGAGAAATGAGAAAGAAACTTCATTATCTTTAATTCTGACACCTTATTTTTTAGACATGAGCTGTGTTCAAGTCTTCTATTGTATTGGGTTTAATCTTAGATAATTTTTAGACTATACACCTCTCATAGTTATTCTTTCTATTACTTTAGAGAACATTTGTGGATATAGAATGATTCTAAAATAAGACAGTGAAGAGAAAGTAGTATTTTTGCTCTCTGTGAGTAAAAGGCTCTCTTAACTTGACTTTTACACACTGAACTTTGTTGCTAGTCTCAACTTACTTTCTGAGATAATCTTTGAGCTCTTTGCTGACTGTTAGGCTACTTATATAAAGAGAATTACAGTTACTATTCAGTCCAAGAAGTAGTGGAACAGTGAGTGTAAAATGCTACATACTAACTGATTGCATTCAATATCTATCTTGGATAATACTTACTTTATCTGCACCATTTTGTCTTTTTCTAATATAGATTATACTCCATTCCAATTACTTATCAACTTGAGGACAAGAGCCTCTTCATTCCATATCAATCCTATGAAGTTTCAAACAACAACCTCTGCAATGTCTAGTAATCCAGAGTATATATATAGTAGTTTATTATTAAAAAAGACACTTTCTGTATTTAAGAATAATAACCACCATATATAGTTTTTTAGTCTGATAATTAACTTGGATTAAGTGTCATACTTGTCCTAAATTTCTATCTAAACCATCTCCTTTTTAGAAATGACCATATAATAAAGTTAAGCTAGATGCAACATTTTCTGTCAAAGCCAAAGTCATTATCTGTATAGTATTCACTTCTAAATCTACTTCTATATTTATATTTGCTGAGTTACATTATCTGTTCTGTCTTCTATGCTACATTTGTAGATTTACCTGGTAAGTGTGAATTACTCCTAACACAAAACTACACTAGAGATGCACAGATAAATTAAGGAAGCTACCATACTCAAAAAGTTAAGGGAGGTCATAATACTAGCTATGAATCTTAATGGGAGCTTCAAGCTCAAGAAGAATAGGCTGTGTAATAAAAATTTCATAAGCTTTTGTGCAAAGATATTAATTTCATACTCTTAGAGTTGTACAAGCTTGCCAGGTTAATTTCCATGCACTGTTGACAGAATGTCAATGAATGAGTCAGCATATTTAAGTGGAGAGTAGTGCTAGTAGTCAGAATAAAGTGCCAGCACACACCCTTCACAGATGTAAAGAAATTGTGTCTGACTGGAAAATTGTTCTGAATAGCCCAATGTAATAACAGTCTATATACATATTCATTAAGACTATCTTATCTCTTTCTTTCCACTGCCCACCACAGAAACAGTAGAGACTGTTTAATATAGGTTCAGAATGACAAAGACTTAGTAGTTATTGAATATATAAAGAAGTTTCCAGTATGGCCCTAGACCTAATATTAAAAACAACTCACTCTCTAGCAAATGGTCTATGACAAAGTCAAAATCAATCTCTAGTGTTGTTTCTGCTATCATTCAGTCATCTAAAATTGTATTTATAAACAAGCAACCTTTAGATCTAATGAGTTGGGTCAAATAGTATAAGTTGTCTATAATAGAGATTATTTATTTTCAAGAGAAACTCTATAATAACTTCTCAAACTTATAGAGTACTTTCTACCAGTTTTATAATGTTGCAGCTAATTTTTTCATTAACCTCTCTATTCTAGATGAGGTCTTCAGCCCAAATGTTTACTTGTCATATACTAAGTCTATCTATTTCAAAAACTGTCCTCTACAGCAGTAATATTTTCTTTAATCTCTGATAAAAGCCTGTTTTCTATAATAGTCTTATTTCCTGTAATATGTCTCTGCAGTAGTTATGTAATCAAGCCTAATCTCTACAAATACTCCATTTTCCATGGTAAAGGTATTTTTTTGTAACTTAACCTTTCACAGTGGAGTTTCTCTAATTTCTACTATCAATTCCTTTTAGTATATTACCACTAAAATCTTCACTTGAGACTATACTTTGAAATCTCCAAGTATCTCTTATAAACTATATAAGACTAGTAGTTATACTATAATTTACTAGTCTAATAATCAATGAAGATAACTCTTATTGAACCCAATCTTCAGTGTTTAACAGCAATACACCAAATTAGTACTCACTTCAATCTCAGACTTCATTCACTCATCTGAAGTTGTGACCATACAGTAGATAGATGGTGTAGCACATAAGCTAAAGCTAAGGTTATTCTGATAAGTCCACATCACTAAGCTCATTACATGGAGTTTTCATACTCTACACATTTCTAAGCCAACTTCATAGGCTTTTGCCTTCCAGTATGAGCTGTACCTGACAGTATTATCAGACTAATAAGTTTGCTATCGCTTTTAAGCAGTTTTATCTGCTAAATATTTTGTTGCAGTTCTATCTGCAAAAAACTCTTTTTGCACTTCAAAGTCCAATGGCTTTTTCCCACTATAACTTTTTGACTCACTTAAAGTCAACTCTAGTTCTATTACTTGGGGCATCTTTCAACATAATTTCATGTTTCAGTGATAACCTCACTAGAGCATATCTGCCAAATGCCCTATAATACTTAAAATATATCCATCAAAAAGGCTAATTATCTTCAAGGTCTCTAACTCATACTATTTAACCTGCCCAGACAGTCTTATCTGTTCCTAGCCCAAGTATTATTCCTGTAGACAACAATCCTAATTGGGAGGATACTCCTACTACTAATCTAGCAACTAATAGATCTAATTCATCTACTTACTCACAGTCAAAACCCTGATGGAGTGATAATACTGATGAGCAATTGGCTGATGTACTTGGTCATATTATAAGTATACTTACTGTTAATAAAACCTCTGGCTCTAATTATAATTCAAGAGAAACTAAAGCCTGCATCTCTAACACTTTTAGTGGCATTAAGCTTGACAAGCTCAATAATTTCTTATTTCAATGTCATCTTTATTTCCATACTAATCTCATGCAATTTAATACAGATATTGTGAAAATCAACTTTGCAATGACCTATTTCACTGAAGTTGTCTAGGACTGGTTTGAGATAGACCTCAACCAGAAAGACTAGGATATTCTACAAGATTGGCTCTCTGACTGGAACCTTTTTGTTAACAAATTATGTTAACATTTTGGTCTTTTGGACCTCATTGGTAAGGTAGCTACTATGTTAGATAATCTTCATATGAAGTCTGGCAATAAGATCTTTACATACAATATGAATTTCATATGCTATGCTTTCTAATTAGGTTGGGAAATAGTGTTTTGTACTACTGCTATTACCAAAGGCTTCCCAATTAGATCTAGAATCCTATCTCTATGTCAGGTGCAGTTCACACTGGGGGTAAAAGTCCACAAGATGGACTCGGAGTTGTGTGGACTTGTGGAATGACCTTGGCTTCAGCTTATGTGCTGCACTGTCTGTCTGTCATGTGGTTGCAACTTCAGATAATAGGGAGAAGTTTGAAAGGGGAGTGAGTACTGATTTGGTGTGTTGCTGTTGAACACCGGAGATTGAGTTCAATAAGAAGTTATCTTCATTGATTATCAGACTAGCAAATTACAGTGGAACTACTAGTCTTATATATGAATCCCTACTATAGAAGATGCTTGGGATTTCAGTGGTATAGCCCCTATTACCCCGAGTGGAGGTTTCAGTGTTGAAACACTAACAGAAGTAACTCCATCATGGAAAACTGAGTCGAATAGGAGTATCTCCACCATAGAAGACAGAATACCCAGATAGTTACAGCACCGCCTTAAGGCGTGTTGCGAGAAAGGTAGCCACCATGAAAGGTAGGCTTGTATAATTGGAGATAATATCACTGTGGGGATGTAATTTCCAGATGGATAGACTTACATATGACAGTATTCCCTCCTTAGGACTGAGCCTTTGAAGTCCTATTCTGTGATGGTACTTAGGTCAACAATATATAAACAGAAAAGAAAGTTTTCACTCTTGCTTCTGTATCACCATGTCTTCCCCCACCCCTCCAACATTTCACAAAACAACATCAAAATCCTTGAAAAGCAGTGACAAGAAAAGCAGCAGAGATATGAGGAGGAGCAACAGCTCCTACTTCAACTGGAAGAAGCAGCTAAGTTACATCAGGCTGTGTGTACGGCTCAGAAAGCAAGAAGAGAAGTGGAGGCAAAGGCCAGAGAAGAAGCTGAGAGACAGAGGGTTGTGGAGAAGAAGAAGAAGAAGAAAACATTGGAGTATCTTTAACAACTCCAGGATGAGGTGCTAGTGGAAGAAGCTGCTTTATTGGAGGGCGCTGAGAGATCCCAGGTCATGGGATCTAAGTGCAAAGAAGTCGCCTCTGGGAATAAGAAGGGACAATGGCCCTCCAAGAAAGCTAGAGGGAAGCAATAAGAGAAGTACTATGAAGGCACTGCAGTCAAGATGGGGGATGCTAACCTCTGTGAGAGGTATGTGAGCACCGGGCAGAATTGCCTAGTGCACCACTCAAGGTGAGTAGTTATTATTATTATTATTATTACTTTTTTTTTAAATAATTTTTTCTTCATAGCTGATCTCTTATATATACTGGGTGCATTGCCCTCAAGTAGTGGTATGTACCCTATATTAACACCAATACCCCGGCCATGATCCCCACTTATAGTGGGGTTCTAAGCGCCATTGAAAAGGCACTCTGAGAACTTGTGGAGGAGTACTGAGAAGTTGGAAAGTCACTCTGGGACTTGGTAGAGGGCTAAAAGAGGAACACAGCACAGTTGGAGAGGATTGGAGCTGTGATGGAGCGGAGGTAGAGTTCGGAAGGAGATAATGAGAGGGGGTCCGAGAATGGCCCCAAAGAAAGTCAGGAGGAGGGGACTCTGTCATCTGCCTCCTGCTAGAATAGTTGCTAGAATAGTCTTTGTTTTATATTTTTTAATTCTATTTTGTGATCTAAGTGTGTGAGTAAGAAAATCAAGAATAATAAAATGAAAAGAAGTCTGAAATTTTTGAAAAGAAACCCTGAAAAGTGTGCTGAAGCTAGGGTTAATAAGAATAAGCAGACAGAATATACTAAGGAATTAATGAGGTAAATTCCTGTTGGAAGATGTGTAGAGGCAGGGGACAAGTACAATAGCATGATCAGGACAAAGGGAGTGGACTGGGCTTGTTGGGATATACAATGTGGAAATCAGATACCAAGTCGGTGGCATGAGTGAGTTTGGATGTGGAAATCCATTCAGATTCATCTTTAGTGTCTTTATACCCTAGCCAGATCACCTTGTACAGGAGTTTGCATGCCCGTTGGCAATTGATTTTAGAATCCACTATCCAAGAAATTTCATATTCAGGTTCCCTGTCAATTATAACTGGAGCAGGGGCTGGTTATATTCTCTTGGAAAAAGAGTTGGACATAGTGGGTTTGAGCATAGACACATGGAAAACTAGGTGAACAAAGCACATGGACTCTGGAAGACAGAGGGTGAATGATAGAGTACCAGGCTAGGCAATGATTTCATAGGGTCCGAGGTATTTTTTGAAAAGTTTCTTTGAAGGCCAAGTAGTTCAGAAGAACTGAGCCTTGACAAAAACTTTGTCACTTACTTTGAAATCAGGAGCAGGGGAACGTTGCACATCAGCAGATTTCTGATAACACTGTTAGGCCACAAAGATTTCAGCTTTGAGAGTACTCTATAATTCATTGAGATCTATGGCAAAGTCGCGGGATTGGGAGAAAGCAATATCATGTACGGGGTGAACAGAGATGTTCAGATGATATCCCTTATTAGCAAAGAATGGAGAAACACTGGTAGTAGCACTCAGAGCATTATTGTAGACAAACTCTGTAAAAGGTAGAAGTTCAGACCAGTTGTCTTGCTAGTAGTTACAATATACATGGAGGTATTGCTTGAGGGTCTGATTCATGCATTCAGTTTGTCTATCATCTTCAGGGTGGTAGCCTGAAGTAAAGTGAAGCTACATGTTGAGAGTAGTGCCTAAAGATCAGAAAAAGTTTGACACAAACTCTAAGCCTCTGTTGGAGGTGACATGAGAAGGAACACTGTGTTTGGAGAATACATGAAAGATGAACAGATGTGCTAAGTCCGTAGACGTGATGGTGTCATGGATAGGGATAAAGATTGCCTGCTTGGTGAGCCAGTCAACTATGACCAAGATAGTATCAAACTTGAAGGATGATGGAAGTTTCTCGATGAAGTCTATAGAAATGGAATTCTATGGTCATTTAGGGATAGGAAGTTGTTTGAGAAATCTATAAGGCTTGTGACATTGTGGCTTGGATCATATACAAGTGACATAGGACTTGCAGAATTGTTGTATATCAGCATGGAGGCTAGGCTAGGAATATCCATGGTAAATTAGTTCCAGTATTTTGTTTTGACCATAATGCCTAGCAAGAATGTGGTCATGATTATACTGGAGAATGTGTGTGTGGAGATTTCCAGTAAATGGTACATAAATTCTGTTGTCAAGAAGGAGAAGACCATTTGAGTCTGTAGACCACCAGCTATCTGTGGAGATGTGTTTTGTCACAATTGGGTCACTCAGAAGTGCTGAAAGGATGTCTTTATGTAAGGTGTCTAGATCTACAACTGTAGCTGTGCAGAGAAAAGAGAAAAGAAGGACAGTAGCTCATACAGAGGCCGCAAGTTGTTCTTGAGTAAAGATGGGTTTGAAGTTGTGAAGGTTGACTGTAGTGTAGCCAGTATTTCTCTCTTTAGAATAGATGTCCCATCATCTAGTGAGAGTGTTTGGTTTGGTGCCAAAATGACTAGAGCAGAACCTGATAACAAAATTGAACTGGGAAAAGTACTTAGACTACCGTGCTTGCTTCTAGATCAACACCTTGGTAGTAGAAAAATACTCAAGGCTTTTATGATCTGTAACAACATCAATTGGATAGGCTGGACCCTTCAAGTAGTGTCACTAAATTTTGAAAGCTTCGAAGATGGCAAGCAATTTCTTGTCATGTGTGTTGTAGTTCAACTCCACTATAGTGAAAGTATGGGAGTGAAAAGCCACCAGATGAATTTTATTTTCTTTGTTACAAATAGAAAGGATTGCAGTGAGAGCATAGTCCAAAGCATCAGTTTCCACGATGAGTTGAGCATTAAGAATCTAATGAGTAAGGATGGGAGCAGAGATGAATGCCTTCTTGAGAGAATTGAAAGCATCACGACAGGAAGGGTTGAACTTCCAAAGGGTGTCCTTCCAGGTAAGGTGTGTCAATGGAATGACAATGTTTGAGTAGTTGAAGATGAACTAGCGATAGAAGTTTGCAAAACCTAAGAAGAATTGAATATCCTTGACTTTCTTAGGTTCTAGCCAGTCTTAAATAATCTTTACTTTGTCATTGGACATGGTAAGGCCAAAAGGGGAGAGGATGTATCCCAGATACTCTACCAACTCAGAGTGAAATTCACATTTCTCTGCTTTGGCATAAAGGCCAGCCTTGTGGAGACATTTGAGTACTTCTTTTACATACCAGTGATGTTCAGACATGTTATTTGAGTAGATAAGTATATCATCCAGATAGATCACAACACAGACATCCAAAAGGTCAGAGAAAATGTTGTTCATGAATCGCTGAAAGGCTGCAAGAGCATTGGTAAGACTGAAAAGCATTACAGACCATTCGAATGATCTGTAATATGTTCTAAAGGCAGTCTTCCATTCATCACCATCAGTGATACAAACCAAACTTCTTGGAGATGTAGTTAAGACTACGAAAGTTGACACAGAGATGCAGTGAACCATTTTTCTTCTTAACAAATAAGACTGGTATACCATGTAGAAATGAGGTTGGTCAGATGAAACCCATGTTGAGGTTTTCCTCAAGAATTCCTTCAGATTCTCTTGTTTAGATGCTGAAATAAAGTATATGGGGCCAACTGGAGGTTGAGCATCTTTTTCCAGATTGATTTTGAGGTCATAAGGATAATGAGGAGCAAGAACTTCAGCTTTAGTTTTGCTGAAAACATCGGTGAATTTGTGATACTCAGAAGGGACATTGGAAAGATTAG
>Ga0157363_1001687_pt1 | contig 18756 bp, 15 predicted proteins | sample AttsexASBM1_FD_111477 | JGI IMG/M metagenome (GOLD analysis project Ga0157363, IMG submission 111477) | Fungus gardens microbial communities from leaf cutter ant in Ribeirão Preto, State of São Paulo, Brazil - Atta sexdens ASBM1 | ecosystem: Host-associated > Fungi > Mycelium > Unclassified ... | reverse complement strand
GATATTTTAAGGGTCGAGATCGAACTAATGTGCGCCATGAGGTCATTCGGCGGTCCCATGTTGCATGGTAAGCCAGGGTTCACAGAAGAGATGTTTGGCACCTAAACTAGCACCGGGTTGAGGGAATTGGAAAACAAGCTCTAGGATCGTGTGAAAGGAGTAGAGATGGCGAGAAAGTGAGAGTTTATTTGGCATCCGAGGGACTATACGTCGTAGATGACTGACAAATCCAGTCAGGGAGCAATAGTCACATTTCACATGTTGCCCTGCGATAGATTGTCAAAACTTACACAGGAAGCGAGAAAAATAATCAGCCTTGTATTGCTAGTGCATATGACAAACAGGGCGACGGATAGAGTATGTGGAGATGGAAGTGATAGTTAATGTGCGAAGCAGGTAGGATGGATAGCCGCATTACAAGCTAAGTAACGTACGTGAGCTTGGACGAGATGCAGGGGGTTCATTCTTGCGACTTTTCCTCCAAGACGACAATTTGAGGACATGTCCTGTTAAGTGAACGACGCGGTAAAGGTTTGATGGGCCGTACCGGGACAAACGATGTGATAATCTCGGACGAGGCGTCGGAGTCAATGTCAGAGTCTTGGTCAACCTCCTCCGAAGAGGAGGAAGAGGCGGAGGAGGAAGAGGCGGATGACATTACAGTGTCGTGATTGTCTTGGGTCCTGTTGCTCCTGTCTTCAAACACGCCGAGACCAAGGTTCTGGATGCAAGGATGAGAAACCCTATATGGGTGTGTGAGAAAACCCACCATTTGAATATACTGATCCATATCTTCGCTAATGTGTTCGATGTTGACACTCGTCGGATCTTCTTGCATGCGCTGGTTGAGCACTTCATTGGAACTTTGGATCTGAGGAAGAAATGCTTGAACTCGAGAAAGAACTGAGTCCATGGTCAACAACGAGTCGGCATTGTTAGTATGTGCGGTCAGAAAACATAGACGAACGCTCAGAATGAGAGTGGACGGGAAGCATGGACTTGCTTCCAAAGTCGAACCTGGGTAAATTGGGAGGCGCCTGGGGTTTGCTATCACTGTTGAGATTTTTAAGCAGATTTTCTGAACACGGTCAGCGTACTTGCATTAAATTCTAGAGAATTACCTACGGATGCGATTCTGCCTCTGGTCATCGTCCTCAACGTCGAGGACAGTGCTGTTGTTCCCGTCCATGACAAACTAGTTCAGAGTGATCGCGACACAGCCACCGACTACCTTTGCACAATTCTCCTCCTTCACTTGCTCCCTCGGCGAATGGTATCTCTTTCTGCTACCACAAAACTCGAAGGATACGACTTCTACAGACATGTTCTGGGCAGCCCAAAGTACATTGTGGCTCCCATGGTTGACCAAAGCGAACTCGTGTGTTGCCTCTACTGTCAACTACCGAGTTCTTCGCTCATATTTAAGCTAGGCTTGGCGAAAATTGTCACGGAGGTACGGGGCTCAGGTTTGTAACCTGTGAGTAGACGCGGGATGCTTGACTAACGAACAGGCAGGTTATTTACTCGCCCATGATCAATGCAAAGGTCAGTCAACCTCGTAGCTTACGTTTCTACGGATTCAAATGGTGTTTCAGATGTTCGCTACACAGACTAACAAACACTATCGCGAGCTCAATTTCAACACAACCTGTGGCGAAGAGGGTGATCCTACAGTTGATCGGCCGCTTGTTGTCCAGTTCTGTGCCAATGATCCGCAGCAGTTGCTGGTCTCCGCCAAACTGGTTGAGCCCTACTGTGATGCAGTTGATATCAATTTAGGTTGTCCTCAGGATATTGCAAGGAAAGGGAAATACGGTGCGTTTCTCCAGGATGACTGGGAACTCATATACAAGCTCAGTGCGTGACCTGTTTTTCACTCTCAGAGCACAAATTCAAGTGCCCTGTCTTTCCTCAGTCAATATCCTGCATGTCAACCTCTCTGTACCCGTGACTGCAAAGTTTCGTGTCTTCCCTACCGTCGAAAAGACAGTGGCATATGCCCAAATGCTCGAAAGCGCTGGGGCTCAAATCTTAACCTGCCACGGTCGAATACGAGAACAACGTGGTGTCAATACAGGTATTGCTGACTGGTCGAAGATCCGCGCAGTCAAACGAGCTGTCTCCGTACCTGTTTTTGCCAACGGCAACATTCTATGCCAAGCCGATATCCTTAGATGTTTACAGGTAACAGGTGCTGATGGCGTCATGAGTGCTGAAGGACAGCTGTACAACCCTGCCCTTTTCAACGGGCTTACACCCTCATCAGTGCCGTCATCGTCATCATCCACACCTCTATCTCTTTTGCCGTCTGATACGGACTATCTCTCTGACGAGCAGATCCTGCTCCGTCAGCCACGACACTGCGACCTAGCGATCGAGTATATTAACATTGTACTTTCACAGAAGACGCCAACAGCAGTGAGTGCAGTCAAGGGCCACTTGTTCAAAATAATGCAGCCTGGACTAGTGAAGGAGAAGGATCTGAGGGAAAGGCTTGGGAAAATCAAAGTGGATCCAAAATTACCAAAACCTGGATATGAGGAATATTTATGGGTCTGCGAGGAATTGAAACAGAGGATGGAGGCGCGTTTACAACTCAACAGTTTGGAATATTAACCGCTGAGTTCTGATTAGCGAGACGAGACAGCTGCCGATGGCAAACCTCTTAAAGACCTGATAGAACTTCATACTGCTACTGGGTTGCAAGTAATGCCTCATTGGCTTGCTCAAGCTTATATCCGACCATCACCTCCTGATCTACAACCCAGTGTGCTTTTTCCCTTGACGAAAATCTGACTAGAGTTGGTTGATCGAATATTTGCAGTGAAAAAAATAACCACTACTTGCTAATTCAAGAAGCCAAACGAGAGGATAGATGTGAAAACGAGTTGAGACTGGGACAATGATAATTAATACAGGGATGTCGTGGGAAAAACTACTGCAGAATTGTAAACCGTAAATAGTATACTTTAAGTCATGGACCCAGCGGTTACCTCTCTAGGATCAAGATAAATTACTCGGAATACTTAAATGCATCATTGGGATAGTTGCCTACTTCATCTTCATTACTGTTCAACAACTCAGAATTTGACATCTATACTAAGATTCTGAGTGTTTCACTGTTCCATCATTTCTTCGGGACCGGGACCCTGTTGAGTACCGCCGCCCTGTTCCTGATTTTTCCTCACGGCTTGAACAACGTCATCCACCCGAAGAAGCATACGGGCCGCCTGAGAAAACGAGGAGACAAAGTTAAGCACTTCCTCCAGAAGCAAATCACACGCACCTCAATGGCAGTTTTCAAAATTTGGATCTTCACACTGGCGGATTCGTAAAGACCATACTCCTTCATGTCCATGATCTTCCCTGTATCTCCATTCACACCCCACGAATGTTCACCATTGGCGTGTTTGGCCTATGATGATCAGGCAGTGAAAACAAGGTATGAGCCATCAAAGAGAAGTCCACTCGAGAAAAGACGCACTCTAAGTTCAGTCAAGACTCTGATGGCATTTCCTCCACTGTTCTGTACCAATGTCCTTGGAACAACTTCCATGGCATCCGCAACAGCTCTGTAGGGCCATCCCTCGACCCCGACGACCGTCCGTGCTTTTGCGTGAAGACCAACACTGATGGCCATCTCAGTGGCACCGCCACCAGGGGCAAGGGTGGGATCGAACACAGCGTTTCGAGCCACGGACATCGCATCAGCGAGGTTTCGGTCGATTTCATTGAGAATGTCCTTTGAGGGCCCACGGAGGAGAATCGTACAAGCCTTCGGTGTTTTGCATTCTGTCAAAAAGGTGAAATATCTGAGATTCTCAGGATATGGCTTTGTGAATTAATTGATATGAATGCCGACTTACTCGTCACCCATTTTTTCAATATTAAACAAACCACACTTAGTGCCAATGTCACTTTCCCGCAGATCCTCGACCCGATTGACGATCGTAGCGCCGACGGCAAGAGCAATGCGATTATTGTCTGATTTACGAACACGACGAATAGCTGTGACATTGTTTTGGACAAAGACATGCTGGGCGAGATCTGTGAGAAAGCTACTCAGTCCACAGAAGTCAGAAAATGTTAAGATCATACCTGAAACTCCCTTTTCCGTGAAGACGAGATCGGGCTTGAACTCGATAATTCTATTACAAAGTGCTTTAACCTGCTCTTCCTCTATAGCCTGTGCACGTTCCCAATCTGTTTCTTTTGAAAATTCCATATTCGTCTGGGACTCCCCTTTCTTATACTCCAGAGGACAGTCAAGAAGTACGATACGAGGATTTTTAATCCGTCGGCGCATCCCAGGATGAGTAATGTCCTTGTTGACCATGACGCCATCTAGCACGCGACTTTCCTCAATTTCCCCGCCAGGGACCTTCTCTACACGAGCATATCGTTTGATATCGACGGTTTTCATCAAGCCGTCCTCTTGTGCAACGGTTCGCACGGCTTGCAGAGCTAATTTGCACATCAAGTCGGACCATCGTACTACGAATTTGGTCCCAATTGAAGTCTTGATGAGTTTCAACATTTGCTCGTCATCATGGACGTCAATGGGAAGTGATATCCGCTTGACAATGTCGAGCGCTTCTCTGAGTGCTTTGTTGTAAGCAGAGATGATAACAACAGGATGAATGTCGCGTTCGAGCTGTGATAATGATTGAGCGAGGATTTCTCCCGCTTTAATCTAGTCGGCATCCGTGTGAGATCTGGACTAACAGAAGACGCACCAAGTATAATGACGCTCGTTGTTCCGTCACCACACTCTTCATCTTGTGTCCGTGAGAGTTCGATCATGTTTTTGGCTGCTGGATGTGCGACATCGATTTCGCGCAAAATGGCATTTCCATCATTGGTGAGCCTGAAAGGATGATCAATCCACGGTCGAACACATATATTTTAGCTACATACAAGATGCCGCCCATAGGATCCAGAATCATCTTGAGCATAGCCTTGGGCCCAAGACATGTCTTTATCACGTCTGCGACGGTCTTCCAAGACGTGATCAACGCGGTCGATTTAGCAAAGGACCATGATAACCTACTTTTGCGGCGGTGATATTAGATATCTGTGCCTTGCGCCCCGATTGACGTTCAGGGGCCGTGTCTAAAAGGAATATAAGAACAGAACAGAAAAGACCTCAAGTGATCAGGACATACTCATTACAAAAACTGGAGTCTGTGTGGCCATTTTTTTTTTGAGGTTGGGTGTCTTGTCAGCGCAGGACTGCAGGGACTCTGATTTCGCTGACATAATGCAGAAAATGAATATTCTGACGTCCTCGAGATCATCTGACAAAGTGACCTTTGCAATAGACATGGCAGACTAGCCGTTAAAGGAACGGTGGGCGTATGGAATGAATTGCTTGTGGGGCTCGGCTCACACAAAGACACCGAGGTCTCGACTTGCCTTGTGGTCGTTTTCCGCTTGGAATCGAGAGATCCATTCCTCTGGCCGATCTCTTTTATATCCTTCAGTTCGGCGCTTGTAAATCTTGGACTGCTCCTCCCCCCTTAATATCGTCCTCCGCACGGAAAAACATGGTCAGCATCCACGCAACATACGGCGCCCTGCTTTTGGGTGGACTCTTTGCGTCCATGTGTGGTTTTATCTTACTTGTTTCATACCGTATCTGAACATCTCCTAGGTTGAGCGGACTGGTAGTGCTTCAGGCCATCATCTACTTCAAAACGTATGAGAGCGATCGGAAGAGAATCAAGGTCTTGGTACGTATATCCTCTTGCTCCGGTGCAGGGTCTGATCAGATACCGTCAAGGTGGTTCTCATTTTGTGAGTTAAACAAGACAGTGCGCAAGCTGCAGTGATAACGACGGTTGCCAGTATTCTCGACATCTTGCACACCGCACTTGTATGGGTGGCTCTTTGGGATTATCTCATTGGACATTTCCGGGATGATACACATATCCATGATATTGATTGGTAAGTACGGCTTGCTTTGAGTGAAATCAGTGCTTTAATGCTTGTTCAACTAGGGCCATCTCGGTATGTAGGCTGCGTCATCATTATCTTGTTGAAAACTGAAATTAATCTCAGGCTACTGTACTAATCACGGTCAGTTCGTACGAACTATTACTAGTCATGGATACTAAATTCGAAACAGGGCATTGTAACATTCGTCGTTCACTGGTATGGATTCTATCACATTGGAGAGTTCATTGTTTAACGGTCCACAGTTTCTTTTCGCATCGAATATTCATGCGTATGTCCCCCGTAGCTTTTCAACTCCCTGGTTCTCCTGACCCTCAATTAGTTAGCCGGCACAATTGGTTCTTATTTGTTCCTATAGTGGGTTTCACTTCGAATATTGAATGATCACTTCTTGCTAATCCGAGCTTGAAAAGGCATTTTTAGCCCTCCTACGCACAAGTCAGCTTTTCGTCGTTGCTCTGGCAAGCTTCTTCTGACAAACAATTGAAATATCATTTTTAGTATCTGCCACCGGTAAGAACATGAATCACGCACAATGTTCCCGCCGTTTCTGACTTTTCAAATCAGTGTCGACTGCCGAGATGTCAGTTCCATCCCAGTCACTACGATTTGGGCAGGATTGGTCTGATGTTCCAATTTCTCAGGACTGTATACAATACCTTTCGCAGCTTTGAAGTACACTTTTCTGTACGTTTCGCCCCCTCGCAACAACCATCATTTCTCTGCTAACCTGTACAGTGGGTGTTCACACTCGGACTTGGGCTCTCTACGACTGTGGATATTCTTATTACTGGCTCACTGTTTTTCCTGCTGAAAACCAGCAGAACGAGCGATTTTAAGTACGTTGACAACCTCAGCATCCACACATTTTCTTTGATGACTATTTCGTAGTTTGAATGTCGTTATTGACACCTTAATTCTCTACGCCTTTGAAACGGGGGCACTCACCACGTGCGCGTTTGGTTAAATTAATACTTTTCATTTACGTTTATTTGGACATGATAGCATTGGAACTATCGCTTCTCTGATTTTCGTGCGTGTCTTCTCCAATGGTGCCGCCACTGGCAGACGCATCTGACATGGAATACTCGAACAGTGGGTGATGCAGGACAATAATCTCGTATTCATGGGATTGCACTTCGTGATTGCTAAATGTGAGTCAGAGTACTTTGGTCCCCATGATCTCCATACCTCCATCTTGATTCAGCGCACACATGGGTTCTAACTTAAATTGTCGTTTTAGTGTATGCCAACTCCATCCTTGTAACGTGAGTCTCGTTCAAAATTTATCTTGTTCTAAATGGCATCCATTTTTCTCCAGCCTGAATGTCCGTAGAAACCTTAATCTCAACCGCGCGAGATCGAGTACGGGTCCACGCGATAATAAATCAGGCATTAATCTTGCTGATGGTCGACGAGGGGGTCATTTTACGGTGAGTGTCGTTACCACAAATGAATTTACTGGAAATTTATCACCAACTACAGCTTTCTTCGAAGGATTCATCTGGAAATATCATTACCCCTACACTTCACTCACCCAAAGTGGGTCTCATCTGGCTCTACAGTTGGTGAGGAGCTAACATTCTACTTGTCCCTTAGGTAGCCATCAACATCGAACGCTCTGTGCACTGTGAGGAAGATTTTATTTGAACCCCTAACTTCTACTTGATTCTCGCTTCAACCTGTACTAATGAAGTTTTTCCTTTGATTTTAATACTGTGTGACTCCATCTTTCCTTTCATGACGCTTTGATCTGGCGCAAATAGGCAGACAATGCATTTCTAGATACCGGGAAATGTACCAAGGTTGCCATGCTCGAGTCTATTTCTTTATGGTTGGCAACCACCAGGAGACTGTTATAGTTGACCAGGCAACCTCGTCATTGATGATTTGGGGTCCTCATCACATGGTCTCAGTCACATTACTACTATTCACACTGTTGACCTTATACTGTCGTGGTGTGTTGAAAAATGAAACTACCGTTGAATATAATCGTGTGGATGGGCAAACAGTTGTTGAGTAGTGAGCCGATTTAAGAAGCATCTGGGATGATAATAACTGACTGACCAAAGTCATCCATCTTGTCCCTGTTTCTGTAAGTATGAATTTCTATTACCATAGTGAAACTCTGTGACGCAGACGTCAACTAGGGAGTAACGCGGTGCCAGTACTTGCCAAGACTTGCCTTAGATGTTTATTTTTGACGATGAAAATTTCCAGGATCCAGCGTTCTTGCCAATGTTAGATCACTGCCATTACACATGGGGTGGCGTTTGTAATGGAGTGGTGTAAGCGATCACCGGTCACGGTAAGCGCTTACCCTTGTCAGAAAAGTTTTTCCCTCTGGATTTCAAGAGAGTCACATCGAATGAAAGATGAACAGATGTTCGACTGGGTCAGCCTGATAACTATCTTTCTTGAATCAATTTATATCCCGGTATGAGTCTGATAACTATTTCTGCCTTGTAAACGTCAGCCGTGAGAACGTGTGTTTTTTGCGACGGCCGCATCAGCACCTGAGGTTATCTCGGCCCTCGGGTCCAAATGAGGCACATGAAGATTTACACATGATGCCTAATCCATGGAATGATGACCCAGTCATCTGACATGCATGAAAGACCGGTGGGCTCGGAAATGTGGGGAATTTAGAAGCCGGCTTGCCGTTATAACTCAGCCCTTAAATGGGTAGTACTAACGTATACTTGTCTTGTGGTCAAACCGTTCCTCAAATTTTGGAAGGAATCTTCCTGAACATGGTAGGCCCGTGTTTTCAGTGAGCAAATTAGCGCTTCCTTCCCCTCTCCAGATCTGGAAATACTAAATTGAGTCCCATTTTACACCAAGTGGAGCAACACTCCGAGGTCAACCCTCGGTCAACCAATGGAAACGAGGGTGCTTGGACCGCTCGGAGATCGCCAGAAATAGTTATAATAGATCCGTCAGATTTTTTTTAAATCAAAAATTTATTACACGGCAGACCGTGGTAGCTACTTCGTAACTACGTTACATGGAAATGATACAACAGGTAATAAGAGAAAAAGACACAGAGAGAGAAGAAGATAGAGAAAGAAAAGGAGAAAAGAAAATAAACTAACTACTTACTCAAGCAGAAAAACCACTTTTATTCATCATCACACTTCTTTCTCTCTTACAACCATCTTGTATGGGAGCACCTATAAGAGAATTAGCAGATACATTATTTCCTACATTCTTTACTCATTCCATCTGTCCTAAACTCTTCAAACATGGATATGGACATCGATACTCCTAGGGAAAGATCATTTTCTTCAAGCGAGAACAATTCAAGAAAGTCATCAACTCACTCTAACACATCCTCTGTCCCTTATCATGAGAGGATGGAAAACTTCAATACATTCTGGAGCGAACAGGTTGAGAATGATGAGAAAGAGAGACTTTCTCTTTCATATGCTACTCCCAGAGTAGAGGAAGGTAACATGGTTAATGAGGCAATTAACACTAGCCTCAATGAGGGGGGACCACAGGATAACAATGAGGCACCTGCCATTGACAACTTGCCATGTCCACAAGGAGGAGGTGAGGCAAACAATGCTACTAACACATGTAATTCCCAGGAGTTCACAAATGTTCCAACCCCATATGATATTAATCAACCAGTTGAACCAAATGCTTGGGACGGGGAAGCTTATCCCATTTCTATTTTTGGTACTATGGAATTTTTCAAAATTGACTCCAAGAATATGTCAACTTCGCTATTACACATGGCCAACTTTATCAGGAATAGAGGTGTAGAAAGTAACAAGGTAAACAATGTTAATCAACTTCAAGGCTTTGGTTAGGTGGCCTGGGAATTTATCTTGTCCATTTACAATTCAGATTGGGATGCACTAACAATTAATGAAAACAACAGGACAATCAGACAGAATATAGTGTCCAGATTTTCTCCTAAAATCAATAGCATCAAATCCATCAAGAGGGCTGAACAATCAAAGGAAAAACAGGTAAAAGTGGTTAAAATTCCTCCTCCAATTCTGGCAAGACTGCCCAAGGAAGTCTTGGAGAAGTCAAAGTTCTTCAATAAGAGAGGTAAAAAAGCTAACAAATCTGAGAAACCCATGAAGTTATATGCACAAGCATCAGCTCCAAGTATTGGTGAAATCCTGAAACTCAAGGAGAATTTCCTCAGTTTATCCACCAAGAAAATTGAAAACATTCATAGGATAATCAGTGATTCTGGAAAAAGTAAGTCCAAAATCAACATGACAACTAAGAGTCCTTTGAGAAACCAGATTATCATTCTCATGGGCAATGATAATAAAACCAAATCTATTGCTTCTTCAAGTGTATACATCACTAACATTAATAGTATGCTTAAGAATATCAAATCTGACATCAGGGCAGACTTTGTTAGGACAGATCAACATGGCATTATTATCATAATAAATAAGGTTGCTTCCACATCAGACTTACAGATGGTTGAAAATTATGTCAAGAATGTTGATTATTTGGATTCTAAAGACATAAAGATACTATACCTTTCTCAATCCAAATCCTATCTAAAAATTATAGGTATTCTATACTTGATGGAAAATACTGACATATTCATCAACACTAGTGTGGTCAAGTCCATATTAAAAACAACTATATCTTCAAGAATATTTCACTTGCTTCAAAGCCTTGAGTTATCAAGATATTATCCAAGTCAGATATGGCTATCATTTGGCTGGACATATAGGATGTCCAAAGTGGTAGTAAGGCTAAATGTCTTGTTAATAGGTGTTTCAACATTGGGAGCTATATCGCTACTATCTATAGTGCAAATATGAATCCAAGTGTCCCTTAATGTAAGAACTGCTGGAAATAGGGACATATCACTTTCATATGCAGAGCTCAAGAATTAAAATGCATTGAATGCAACAGGCCTCATAAGGTCAAATACCACCATCACTTTGCCTAGTATTGCAAAGTGAACTTTAAAATCAATCCACCATAACTCAAAATGAAACAAGAAGAACTATGTTCTTATGCATTTAAATGCTTAAACTGTTAAGACAAACACCAAGCAGATTCAAATCAATACCTATTCTGGAGGAATCAATTCAACAAGGAATAGCACATGAAAAAATATCAAGAACTCCAAGAAATCAGAAAGAACTTAATTCGCTCAACTGTAAGTGGGATTTAGGCATAATTATTAAAAGTATTAAGCTTTTCTCACAAAATGTTCACAAGAACAGAGTTTTAACTGATATGATATTAGAGACCAACAGAGACTTCAATATTATTTTCATCCAAGAACCATCTTAGTCAACTATTCATACCATTCCTAGTTCATCTAACAAAGAAGAAAACAAAGTAGTAGGTGCTCCTAACCACCCAAATTGGATTACTTTTTCTAGAAGTATATCAGACAAAAATGACTATTCTAGAGTTATCTTATACATCAACATTTGTTTGGCCAACTTATGTTTTTCTCTTCATAAAGATATCTTTGACCATAAGGACATCTGTTGTTTTTCTTTTTTCAACAATGGCAATTTACTTAGTGTTTATTCTGATACTCACCAATCTGCTTTAAAGTATCTAAAGAATACTGAAGCAAATATTTGAAATGTTTTAGTTATGACTGGTGACTTTAATATTAGAAATAGTAATTGGAATCCTTTTTATCTGTTTCATTTGATTCATAGCAATTTGCTTGTAGATATTGCAAATGATTTTGATCTTTCACTTTCACATTCTACTAACTCTATTCCTACCAGAAATTTGGATAATGGAAACAATTCAAATTCTGTCATCGACTTGATGTTTCTTAGACCCAACACATTGGAATTTGACAATCATACTATTCCTCCAGAATCATAATACCCTTCTAACCATGCCCCTCTGGAAGTTAATATCCATATTATTGAAGAGTTCATACAAGATAAAAGATGTACTATCATCAAAGTCAGCAAATAAAACCTAAAGTTTACCTCTGAACTCATATAAAGTGTCAAAAGGATTCATAATTCTCAATTAATGGATAAAGAATCACTTGAACTTGCTGTTCAAGAATTTATCAGAATTTCAAATCTCTTGTGGTAGAAACACTCAAAGTGTATTAAAATTACAAAACACTCAAAGGAATAGTGGAATGAAGAATACCAATCTTGTTATGATCTTAATGTCAAGATCGAGGACAATGGACTTAACTTTTATTTTCATTTCTTATTTTATTTTTCTATTTTTAGAACAACTCGGGTTAAGGGTTATCAGTCATGCTGTCACATCAGTCACAACTTGATGGCGTTATCACAAAACTGATCACGGGATATAAGAGAAGAAAGTAGAAGGTTCTGGAACAAAGTGACATCATACAGCATGGACAACACATGCTGGCCTTATGTTATACTCATGGTCATTTAGGGTAGGGTGCACAGTAGTTAGCATAGACCATGGGTACTAGTATATAAGGTAGACTACTCTGTACTAGGAACTCTATCGAGTTCTCTTGTGTTACTCCATACAAGAGTTGCTTCTTTGCTTAACCTTTTGAGCATTGATTCATAACACTTAAGTCTTTAGAGTTAGACAAAAGAACAACTCTTGTATTGGAGTAACACAAGAGAACTCGATAGAGAACTCTTCTACAAACTAGTCTACCTTATATAGTCCTACAGATGGTCCATGCTAAGTACTGTGCACCCTACCCTAAACAACCATGTGTAGTCTATGAGGCCAACATGTGGTGTCCATGTTGTATGACATCATCTGTTCTCGAATCTTCTACTAAATTCTCCCAAGTCTCATGATCTGTCTTGTGACTACACCATCAGGTGACTGATGTGACAGCGTGACCAATCAACCCTAACCCTAGTTGTTCTAAAAATAGAAAATAGAAAAACAAATCGAAAATAAAATGAAAATAAAAAGTAAAGTAAAGAAAATCTAAGTCCACTGTTTGTGAACTTGACAAATTTGCACTATCAAAATACAGAATTTCTAAGCAAATCAATGATTGGAAGACATTCAAAGGTACTGTCAAGAAGACCAAATGAGTATTCTTTGATGAAAAAATTCAAGAAATTACATTCAAGAATTAAAGACCTTGGGATCTCATAAATTGGGTCAAAAACAAAAATTACTCACCATCAAAACATTACATTTTAACAGTCAACCTTGTATCAAACTAAATGAACTTTGACAAGCTCTTTATCAATCATTTAATTCAGCCCAAAATTGCTAAATCAATATCAATATTCTAGATAAGCTTTTCTTTAAACTAATATTGAAGTGAAACCCTTTCTCTAAAGAAGAAATTAATATCACTATATCGAAGTATAATGACTCATCTACACCAGGACCAGATGGAGTTTTGTAGAAGTATCTTAAATATGTCACAAACTTTATTCAGCTTGTATCTCCACAACCAGTAGACTGATTTTCACAAACTAAGTTGTGCTGGAAAGCCCCAAATACAGGCTATCTGCACATATGTGGGATATATAAAAGCAACAACAAACAACCAAGATATCAGGTTATCAGTAACTGTAAAATCTTTGTTTGCTAATATCTTATGAATGACTAGACAGATTCATATGATCAAACTTGTGTTAGAAAGTGCTTATCAAACTGTTTCCAATAATATATGATATATTTCATGGCAATAAGTATTGATAGAGATACAAGCATATTAATGTAGTGATATAATTAGTTACCTTCTAAAATTAGCCTAACAGCTGCTATGATAGATAACAGCTCCCATCAGGTATGAGTTTTGATCATGTGATGGAAACAGCTTGCACACAGACCATCACTATATGTGTTAATATTAATCATTGTCATTATTATTGAACTTCTGAATTACTTCTAAACTTCTAGTAGTGCACCCAAGGTTCAGATATTACAAATAAGTAAGTAGTTCATTTTGTGATAAAATGTCTTATCAAAAATGATTCATGCTTGAGTATCATAATTGATATTGCTAATGCCTATATTATGACTTTCCAAAGTTCTTTTATTTCATCAAACTCTTGAATACACTAGAAAAATTGATTGAAAAAGTCATTGGAGAAAGGATACAGTACCATGCTATTGCTAATAATCATGTCCATTCTAATCAACTTAGAGGGCTCAAGCAACAATTTACTTCTGATGTGAGTAACTTCTTAACTCATCAAATTTATTCAGATTGAATTAAAACATTCAAATGAGCACTCTAGCATTTGATGTAGTCCAGTTCTTTCCTTCACTTAACTACTGTCTTATTCCTCTTATTCTAGATAAGGCTGGGTTCAACCCAAGAATTTCTTCCTTTTTTTCTGATTATTTAGTTAGTAGAAAAACCCAATATCTCTGGAACAATTTTTTGTCTCCTTTTTTCAATGTTGATGTTGGTGTAGGACAAGGTTCTGCTTTATTTCCTATCCTATTAGCTCTTTATTTATCCCCTCTTTTTCACATTTTTTTGAAAAACAAGCAAAAAACCTAAAGATTCCTATCTCTTTTCTTTCTTTTGTAGATGATAGTCTTTTTATATCTCAAGAAAAATCTTTTGAAAAAACCAATTCAGTTCTCTTTTGTAGTTACAATATTGTTTCTTCACTTTTTGATCAATTCAGTCTTATTATTGAACACAGAAAAACTGAAGTGTTTCATTTTTCCAGATCACATGAAGTTTTCAATCTGCCTTCTCTGGATCTCAGTTGTTTAGGAGGCTCAGTTCCATATCCCAAAGACACTTGGCATTATTTGGGGTTCATTTTTGACAGAAAGCTTTCTTTTCATCAATATGTTAAATTCTATACCAACAAAGCTTTATCCACAGTCAAATATATGAAAATGCTAGGAAACTCAACACATGGTCTTCTACTGTATCAAAAACAACTTCTTTACAAAAAATGTGTTCTCCCTATTGCTCTCTACAGGTTCTTCCTTTGGCATTATAACAACACACCATTATCTTACCTGCTTAATGAGCTTAATAAAATATAATGAAAAGCTGCATTATGAATCTTAGGTGCTTTCCATATCTCACCAACCATGGGAATCAAAGCTATTGCAGACCTAATTCCTATTTATCTAATTATTTGTGCTCAGATGTGGAATTAATCAAACCCTCATATACTAAAGGAGGACTATGGATCAAACAATTCAGCTTCTCAAATTTGCTTTGTGCTCAAGCTACTTGAGCTATCACAAATCATGCTCCCATAGGAGAATACAGACTTAGATTTTTCCCAAGTAAAGACTTTAGTTGTCTATACAGATCTTATCCAACCAAAACAAAACATCACATCCTTTACAACTGTAGAATATTTAACAAGTACTGGAATCTAATGAGAGATAAAAGTAATCAGTTCATCTTATTTTTAGAATTTAATCCCAATACTTTCTCCTTCAGAGAAAGTATTACATGAGTATACAATCTTGCTGCTATATTAGTTATATTTCTCATTGACCTTTTCTTTTCTTTTCTTTTCCTTTCATGCTTAGTTTTATTTAACATAGTTACAAAGTAGCTACCATGGTCTGCCCTCATACTTCATGTAATAAATTGTTGATTTTACAAAAAAAACCATTTTTATTTATGTAATGCCCTCACTAAAGGAGAAAGTATTCAGGTTATATTCAAGAAAAGAGACAAAGAGACTTATCATGTTCCTTCCTGGATTCCAGTAGTTATTAAACCTTTTGCATTCATATAAAATGTGACATTTTGTTTCAATCAGATAAATTTTGCATGGGCACATGAAGTTTTCCCTCAGGAAGAATCTAAGTTAATACTTACCAAATGGAATACACTTGAAATAAATGCCATCAATTCTGCATATATGGTCCACCACCATGGTACTGACTAGGCGGCACTCTGGTTAACTGTGCAGATTGAACAGGATGTGGTGCTTTCAGAGTTCCATGGCCATGGATGCTTCTTCTACCTGATACATATTTATAAGACCAAAGTTGTCAGCCTACTGCCTCAGTCCAGTCAAAGAAAGTTCCTGTTAGGTTAGATATCCAAGAGAAGGTCAATATAGACCTCTTATCATGCTTACCCCTACTTCCCGACCAGCATTCTAGCTAGTTGGCTGGTAGCCTGACACTCAGGCTACAGTTCAAATGGGTTCACTGTATGCCAGTGAGGAATATGGCTGTTCTGCATTGGGGAAGTACTTTATGATAGGGAGAGCACTAGAGTGAAAACTGCAAATGCAGGGACAAGATTTTTCATCCTGAACAGTATTTCCACAACAAATAACTTCAAAGAGGTGGATGCTCACCTGTCTACAGCATCAGTTCAGGAATGGACTTGAAGAGTTTGGAAAGGGCATCAGTCATAGCAGATTTCTGGCTAGGACATTTCACACATGAGGACAAGTCAGACAAACAGCACTGGCTGGTGCACTTTGGGGCATCCAAGATCCACTGGGTCAGGTTTGTAAGAACATGACCCTCCTCTATTCCTCAACATGGTCATGTAGGATGGGGAAGCAAAACTCATCTCTCTACTTCCGATGTGATTTGACCATTAAAAGAGAACACATCTCTCTAAAGTTTGACTGGCTCTGAAGTTTTGATCCATAATGATGACTATGTGAGATGTGTTTGGAATAAGGATGGCTTGATTAATCCCACATCTTATAGCAAATAATCTAGCCTTTGTTATTGTGATATTGAATACATGGTGAACTGTCTTCTTAACCTGTTCTAAATGGGAGTAGACATGAGAGATTGACATGGTGACATTGTTCTTCAGATTAGCATTGGATATGGCAATGACAGTATTAGAGTTTATCATCAGACTGTCAAAGAGATTGTTGAGTTTGTGTAAATGGGAATTCTTGCTTTCTTTGTTCTTGTAGTTTGCTTGATGAAATAAAAAGTGACTAGAAAACTTATCACTTAGTCAAAATCAGGGAAATTTTCACTATTGAGAGTGCTAAAAGCAAAAAAGAGACCGTTAAGACAAGAATTTGCATCTGTGATTAAGCTCTTGATTTTTTTTCTTTGTTTTGCTGTCATGTTCTCTAATGAAAGATAATGTGATAAGGACAAGTTGGAATGTTGATTTTCCAAAAGAGTTCTAATAGCATGACTATATGGTAGTGATAAGACTCTCAGTTGAGATCTACCACTTAGTTTTTTGAGGTGTAAGTAGATGGGGATTAAACTAGCTAATGCTTCAAATCCTTCAGTGAGAAATATGCAGAATGCACCAAGGATCCAGATAGCTGCTCTTTTTTACATTTTTCTAAGTTTCTTGAGAGAGAATGATAGTAGGGCTTTGTTGTAGAACTATAAAGGAAACCCATATAGTGCGATAGGCATGATGCATGTTCTGTACAAGAGTTGTTTTTGAAGGGGAAGTAGTCTTCTTGTTGAATTTCTGAGCATTTTCATGCTTTTGATAGTTAGAAGTACTTTGTTTGAATAGTAGGAGATGTGTTGTCAAAATAATAATTTTCTGTTGAAAATGAAACCTAGGTATTTTCTGGTTTCTTTAGGATAAAGGATAGGTTCTCTAATGGGAGAGAGATCAAGAGAAGGGGGATTAAAAAAGCCATAGGACCTAGAAAAATGAGAAATTTCAGATTTCCCATGCTCAATGATGAGGCCACATTGTTTGAGTAGAAACAATATAATATTGTAGTTACAGTAAAGAAAAGAGTTAGTTTTTTCAAACAATTTTTCTTGAGAAATAATAAGTCCATCATCCATAAATGAGAGAAGAGAGACTAGAATATTGAGATTTTTTGTTCATTTTTGAAAGATATGAAAAATTGGGGAAAGATAAAGCACAGATAGGATTGGGGAAAGAACAGATCCTTGTCCTATATCTACATCTACATTGAAAAATGAGGAAGTAAAACTATTCCATAAATATTGGGTTTTTTTACTAATTAAATAATCAGAAAAGAAACCAAAAATTCTTGGATTAAAACCAGCTTTGTTCAAAAATTTTGGAAGAAGTTGGTGGTTGAGAGAGGGAAAGAGCTGTACAATGTCAAGTGTGCTTGTTTGAAGGTTTTTGATCCACCTTGAAGAAATTAAACACATGAGAAAAATATCTGCATCTGTAGTCAATCATTGTTTGAGATCTCCAAATTGATTTGAATGAATAAAGTCTTTGGAAATCAATTGAAATTGGAGTCTTTTACCAATTAATTTCTTGATAAGTTTTCCCAGTGTGTTCAGGAGAACTACTAGTCTAAATGTTTTCAGTAAATCATAAGCTGCCTTACTAGGTTTGGAAATGATGATGGATGATGACATCTTGAAGTGAGTAGGCCAGTAACCTAGGTCGATACATGTATTCACAATGTTGACAATATTACTAAGACACTTATTGTATTTGACTATAACCTTGAGGTACCTTTAGGAAATATGATCTGATTCTGGAGTAGATGAGTTGTTACACTTGTCAATAGCTAACCTAAACTCCTCTTTAGAAAAGGGAGGCCATGTTGTGATTGGTTTTAATGGAAGTTCATCCAAGAAGTCTGAATTGATTTGTTAATTTTGTTCTGAGTTAAACATTTGGTACAATACCTGCCAAATGTTATAAGACGAGAGTGTGGACAGACTTTAGGGTTAGGGTTAGGACAGTAGTTATTTATTAGTCTACAACGGAAGAGGGTTAGAAGATAGGCACGTGACCTGGAAGTCATGTGACAGAGGCTAGAACGGCCTGGAAGGACTTAGGGTCTAGAAGGATCGGGAAGAGTCTAGATCAGAGTTAGGGTTAGGAGTGACGTCAAGGGACATGGGTTCCTCATGGTGTACACATGGTGTGCACATGTATAGCGGAGATTAAAGGTATGACGTCAGGGCACATATAGG
>Ga0157363_1001686_pt1 | contig 18759 bp, 5 predicted proteins | sample AttsexASBM1_FD_111477 | JGI IMG/M metagenome (GOLD analysis project Ga0157363, IMG submission 111477) | Fungus gardens microbial communities from leaf cutter ant in Ribeirão Preto, State of São Paulo, Brazil - Atta sexdens ASBM1 | ecosystem: Host-associated > Fungi > Mycelium > Unclassified ... | reverse complement strand
GCGTGCGTGCGTGCGTGTGTGTGTGTGTGTGTGTGTGTGTGTGTATGTGTGAAGGTGGTGGTTGCAAGAATATTAAAATTAGAAATGTTGAATTTTGTGCACAATTATTTTATTGGTCCAACAAAATTATTTTTAGATCTGTATCTACTTAAATTTTTATATAAATACTTAGCAAAATCATTTTTTCCATAAAATCATTATTTTATGATAATTATTATATTATAACCGACTCAATTATTAAGTTAGTTTGTAAATAAAAAAATCGAATTAATATTTTACTACGATTATTAAAAAAAAAAGGATAAATGATAAGTAAGAGAGAATATAACTGAAGATTCTCGAAGAAAAATTAATTTAATTCCGCGTTTCATCAAATGTATGAATGATAATTTTGTAAATGTTTCAATATTAGCAAAATTGCGATTAGTCTTATAGTTATTTCACAAACATTAAAATTTATCTGCTATCGTTGTGCCGATGTAATGAGAAGAAAAATGAAACATAGAAAAAGTTGTCTATGTAAAACAGATATATCCATTAAATGTATGAACATGTTTGATAATACAATTGCTTAAAATTATGATACAATTGCTCAATTATGATAACATTAGCTCAAGCTACGTTTTACGGTCAGTGAGAATTGATTCTATACTGTAAGTGTTGGAATGCTGCATGTGGTGGAACATTAATATTTTTTATTAACAAGTAGAGACTATTTTTGGACCAAGGATGTGCGAGTCGACAGGGACAAAACCAACGTTCTCAATGAAGGGAGGAATGAAATACGAGAGGGCCAATGGCGTGACATACTGGAATAAAAAAGAATGAAATGTTGGTAGATGTTATGATAGGAGCAAACGTGCCTATCAAATTTATGAATAATGGTTGTTTGGTAATGTAACCTGCAGAGAAGATGTAGATAAACATCAATATAGATTATAGATCATCAATTCAGGCATTTGCAAAAAGTGGTCTTTTAACCCTTTGCAACATCACGCACGTTATATATAGCTCAAAATAAATTTCCTGTAGTAACAAATAACAAAAACAATTTTCAGCCAAAATACACAATAAATCATACGCAGCACGTTTATTGGAAAACATAAATATATGCATTTATAAAACAGAGATTTATTTAAACATTTGTCAGACTTTATTTATAAACAATTATTTAAATACCTACTGAATAATCAATGAAATTGTATGATTAAATATTACCATTAACTAGATTATAAGCATAAAGATTAAAATTTAATTGCTAACTGGTCAATGATATTAATTAATAAATATATTGACATTTACATAAAAGGAATAATATCATTTGGATGCTGAAAAGTTATCGTATTATTTTAATACTTCCCGAGAACCAAATTCTTATTTCCATACATAAATAATTATTAGTTACGAAATCGTTTTGAAGTCACAAAAATATACTTCTTAGATGATTTTGAAGACCGATGCACTATTTATGAGCGATCAAGTGCACCAATACATATACGGGAAACGATATATTATCACATTTTGTGTGCCGCCATCGCCCAGACGTATTTCAGCGCCAGTCGCAGAGAATGCATAAATTTTTATCGCAACACGACGGCGGCGTCATCGTTATCACGACCGGAGACCCGGACGAACACCGACGGTTTCCGGCGTAAGTTGTAAACGACGCGTCGTCATTCAATTTCCGCTACGCGGTTTTCTTCAGGGAGGGAAACCTCTTTCAACATTTGGCGTGACCGTGAGTTTTTGAGAGTTTTCACGACTTATCTCGGTATACGATCTCGTCTTCATTTCCGTCGCGCGTGTCGTCGGCTTTCGTCGAGTCGCCAGTCCGGAAAGCTGGGAATGTCTGACGTCTTTTCATGAAAAATTAGCGAATGCACCCGTTTTGTCGAGCAGTTCGTAAATTCGGATGGATCGATCCGGTACACATTTGGTTTTTGCGACTTTACTCTTTCTCTCTCGTATCGAATGAACGGAAATTAAACGATACCTGTGGATGATATATTCGAAAATAAATCCGCTTACTTCAGACTTGGCAGAACGAATTTAAATCCACTTATATATCTAAAATAAAGTGCGATGTAATAAATATAATAAAACTATCGATTAAAGTTTAAATGTAGGAGCTACATATACAATTTTCTTCTAAAACAAACCTGATTAAAAAAAAAATAGTTTGAATATCGATATTTTTTGAACAGAATTCATTTCGAGAATAATTTTATTTTTACTTACTTTTTAAAAGTTTTTCTACGCAGTAGTTTTTTTTGCATAGGAAGTCATCTACAAAATTGGTACAAACTCCAATCACAAATCTTTGAACAAAGCTTTATTCTGACGTACATCGCGTAAATCTTGATGCCCATAGCTAGTCAAAGGGAAGTGTTCCAGAAAATTGTAGGTATAATAAAAGCTTTATGTCTTCCGTGAGAGAAATAAAAAAATTATGGTCCTTACTCTTCATAGAAAATGCAGAGAATAGTTACGAGTCATAATTTAACGCGAAACGAGTGACGCGTGCAATCGAACCCGTTGTAGCGGATTTTCCGGATTTTCTATCGGTTTTATCGCACGCGCGCAAAAAACTTTTTAACAATTCTTACGTTTACATTGGCTGGCCTATTCGTGTAGTACGTGAATAATTTTATTATTTAAAATATCAATCATCCTTTTTAATAACAATTGCTAAATGTTCGTGAAAATCTGAGATTAAAAAAAAGATTAAAATTTTTATTTTAAAATATACTTCCATTCGTAATAAAACATGAAACTCACACTCTTGAACTAAAATAGATCTACAATAGATCAAGTTAAATAAAATTATAATTAATTTTTGTGTAGTTATATATAATTGAGGAGATAGGCGGAATAAAGGAACAATTCTAGGCCTTTTTTCCGGTAATTAGCTTTTTCATATTGTATTGATCGTAATAAAGAAAAAATATTGTAACATATAACTTCTTAAAGATATTACATAAATTCATTTGATTGTGTATAATAAAATTTATGTATAATAAAAAAGTAGCAAGTTATTTTAATTTTTATTAATATTAAGATTTTGTAATTAGGCCTTTATTCCCATCCCCTCAATTGTAAGTGTATATCCAGCATTCTATACATATTTCGCACTATTGATTATTTACAACAAAATTGAAATGAACATAAATCTTCATGATTTGTACAAAATGCTTAGGGATAGAGAATTGTAAGTATTAAATGATTTTTTTGGTGAGGATCATTCATAAAATAAAACTTAATACACTTTTGACGCAATTATGTTGACCGATATTTCAGATATTTCAGAGACCGTGATATTTTGTCACAAATATAATTTTGCCGCAACTATTGAATCGATTGAAATAAATAATTAAAAATTGGTTCATTTTCTCCGCTTTTTTCGACAGCTAATCTTCTCACGCGCGATTATAATTATGAACTTTCAACAATGTAATTTAACGTTCAATAATTGGCGCGCGTTGCAGTCGACTGGCCGAATTTTCCAGAATACCAATAGGACACTAAAAGATTAAACTGATTAAATTACTTGGCAAGCCAGCATTCAGTAAACCAGGCGGTGATTGATACGCGTGGGTGTGTGCGCGCGTTGCGCACGAGCGACGTGTAATCATTTATGCGTGACTGACGTCTGTTTACTTGTTACAGATTTACTCCAGCATTGTACGATCGTTCGGTTTTCTTCAGCGGTCTAGACATGATCATTCGGCGCGAAGGGACGTATCGGCGAGAACGTTTAAGAAATGACTCTCCTTTTTCCCTCCGACACGTGAGTTCGTGTACACACGAGTCATTTCTAAATTGTACCAGGATCTTCTTGCTTGATCAGTTATTTTATAAATGAACGGTTTTACAATGTTAAATAACAGTTAAATAAAATGAAGTGTTAAATTTAGATTAGTGAATCGACAAAAAAATTTTGGAGAGTTTCAATTTAAGTTTTCTCGAAGCCTGATATAGAAAAACCATTTTCATGATTTGGATTTAGTATATCAAAAATTATAAGAAACATTCTGATTAGAATTACTTGATCAAAAGTTCTTTATCAATCAATGTAATTAATGTACAATGAATAGAAATTTTTAAAATTCGCGAGATACACATGCCACATCAACTTCGATTATTATAAAGCACATCAAAGAAAGTTTCAATTAAATATTACATTTGTTTGTCGTTTATATTATTTGTTTGCTCGTGTTATCAGTTAGTAAGTATATCAATTTTATATAGTCTCTTTTTTTTTTATTTATCATTATATTTCGATTTTTACTTCTCTTTCTCTCTTATTTTTTTTATAAGTGTGAATGTATTGCGGGTATCATATACGCTCCGTTTGTGCATCATTTCTCGTGACTCTTATATTAAAACTTAAGAAGTTCACGACTCTTTTGCTCGCCGAATACAATTGCAATTGATTACCTTCGCGATGACTTTCGTAGGAGCTCGTTTCGCGCTCGCACTATCAATTTCCATTTCGCGATTCTATCCAGCATGGGCGGGCGTTTCCGTCAGCGTGCTGCATTTCTCAGGGAAATGGGAATCGATTTGAAGAACGCTGCTGCGAAACTGCAGTTGGCAACACGCCCTCTGCCTGTATGTCCCCGAGCGCCATCGGGTCATCCCTCTGGTGTCCCATTCCGGCGGATCAAACCCTCGCGCCTTTCTTTAGCCATCCCGATCTCCTAAACGTGTACTTTTTCACTGTCCACAAAATATCTTTACGGCGGCATGTGCGATGTGTCGTTGCCTTCTCTATCTTCCTTTTTCTGTTTACCGCGATCGGAGAATTTCGATTGTTTGATGAGCAACGGTTCGTAAAGCGATATAATCGTAAACATAGTAAAGAAAATTCATAATGAATTCATATATTCATATATTCATATATTAAGCGTTATTAGATTTTATAGCATATTACTGCAAATCTAATAATCCTCGTCATTTTTGGTATACATAATCGATACATGCAGCTCCATCGAGAATAAACAGGTTAGATACATACATAGATATAAATAGTAAAGTCAAATAACGATGACAACAAATAAACATGACTTACAATGCTGCTGTTTAAAAAATGGTAACCGAAAATATTGAGTTGGAAATATTTCTTTCAGCGGATGTTTTGTTGAACTTTTATCGGATAAACATTGCTGACTGGATATTTTATCAAGCATTTTATTCAATGTTTATTCAATTTTACATCCTTCTTTCCCTTCGATTATATCGCACGCATTATATCGCATATATGATATTACAAGATATTACAAAGTAATATTACACTGTAATATTATAACTTATAACAAAAAATCCAAAAACAGGGCGAATTTAAACTTATCATACACTGAGAAAAAAGTATTTGTGACTATAAGTGCAAAAATAATTATGTAGATATAATTAAAATAATAAAATAATTATAAAATAATTATAATTTGAAGCTCTATTTTGTAGTTATTTCTGTTGTAATGTTAGTAATAATAAATATAGATACATAATTTAAAACAAAAAAAAAATATATATATATATATAGTTAGCAGAGTGAAATAATTATAAATTATAATTAAATTATAGTAATTGCAGCCATTTTTTTCTCTCAGTATAAGGAAATTTATATTCCCATTTTCTCTTAATTCTCTTATAACAATGGCTCGTCGTTGATACTTTAAGAAACATATTACGGTTAAACAAGTTAATATAACAAAGAAGATGGATATATGCAAAATAAACAGGATGTCTTGCATTTATGTCGAGATCGAAAAGTTATGAAAGATCGAGCGATTTTCATGGAAAAGAAAAAAGAGGATCGATTGCCTGCAGGCTCAAGAAAAAATACTCAATAAAGCCGACGTTGTTGTATCACGCGTACTCGATGCTGCCCAATAACGATATATTCGGAAATTGAAAGTTTCCTGCCGAGGAGACAGTGAGAAGGGCTGGCGCGAGCGACTGCCAGGTAGGAAGAATGATTTGTCTCATCGTGTCACAGGAGATCACTATTTCTTTATTTCGTCGCCACTACGAGTGGGATAGGTCTTCGTGGTCGACGGGAATATTCGATGACTCGGGGATAATACACCGCGTTATAATATCTCTCGGGAATTGGATTGAGGTCACAACGAGGTAGATGGGAACATACGGATATACACACAGACGCATACATATATACACACATAAATGTTATACAATTGTATGCGCTCATCGCGAGACAAATCGGTTATTCGTGGATCGTCGTATGACTAATTGTTTCGGAATCAGATTTTTGCGGGAATTGTGCTCGCGGATACTCCCACTCTTTCCACCGAATAAGCACGGAAGTAATCCCTCTCCTGAAGCGATTTCATCCCCCGTGTATTTCCATTTGCGTCCAACTTAAGCGTTTCATTTGTCATCGTGGAGTTGTAGTATACTTCCATACGGACGTTCTATGTTTTCGATTTGCTGCAGCTTACGCGGATTTCATGGTCATTAGAGATTTTCGCAAAACTCAACTTGAGATAGCAGATATAAGTGTCCGGTTATGATTAATTCATCTGTTAAATTCATTGATAATGTAGAATTAATGAATGTTATATTTGAAACAGCAGTTCTGTAAAAGAGTATTAGTGGAACTATAGTGGAATTGTGAAGAAGATTATTTTGCTATCTTCTTTTAAATTTCAATTTTGTATATTTTGATAATTAAACTTTAATTTAAATGCCAGAGTTGATGCCGAAATCAATTAAAAGTTAAGTAAATATTTTACTGTTTTTACGTATCTAAAGCTTCACCCAGCGTTCTTTTAATATTCATTTTAATATTAAATAATATTCTACAATTAAGTCTCTATTCTTGTATAGAGTGCATACACAACACATGCTGCATATGCATGCAAACGCACAAGTAAAATTGATTGAAACTTTATTAAAGAATAATCTAGAATTATTTTTGTATATTTAAGTTTAGAATAATTTTTTGTATGTTTGAATCTAGAACTATTTTATATAATTTTTGTTCGCACACGATACATAATTGCAAATTATCAGGGCAAAATCAACCACGAGAACACTTGTTTTACTGCGGATATATAATTAAATTAACGTGTTTCTATCTGTATCGTGTTGTTACACGTGCGTAACATGAACGCTATAGGAAAGTTGCTGACCTAGTTGCGAACTAAGAGATCGATCGAGGAGGAAGAACAGAGTGTCTTCTATGAAATTACATTCAATTCTAACAAAGGAAGCGGAGTGCTATTGCCGCCATTTCCGAGGAAAATAAAAACGCGCTGTAAAAACAACAATTGTCGATAAAGTGCTCTTCATTCGTCAACGGACCAATAACGAAATAGAATTATCAGTTATTGTTGCAGCAATTATAGATCGCTATAATGTCATAAATTACTAATGCAATTATTTGAAGCATTCAATAATCATACCGGATTATTCCTATAATTGGATCAAATAATTGTTAAGTTTCATAAATGGACTGGGATTTGACTTCCCATATAAATAACAATTTTGATTCTAATCCAAAAAAATATTCTAAATTTTTAACTTATTCGACTAAAAACTAAACAGATCTGTTTGAACAATTTTTTTTAAGGTAAATTAGATTCCTTGATTTGCAACTTGCCTTTTGTATTTTAATGTATTTTTTAGTTTCAGGAGATTAATTTTAGTAGGAGAAGAGATATATCTCTCCAATTCTTTTTCCTTAAAGTACCTCTGGTTTATTCGCGTTTCCAGTTCATTCTCATACAGAGACACATGTGTACCTCTCCTTCCTTTCTCTTATACAATCTTCTTTTTTCCAATTTCTTTCCAGCAAATTTATCCGGTACTTGCTGTCTTCGTGTCACTCAGTCCAAGATTACACGACGTAAAGCCTAGCGGGACTGTAGATTCTTTCCTTTCTATTTGTGCGAAGAAATCTCGCGGTCCAGCTTGGCATGGAGACGCGACGCAACAGAACGGACGTTCATCTCATGCCAGGCACAACAAATCTTTCACAATGAAAAATCATCTCGAGGAAATGGGACGGAATTTTTGTTTCTTACGATTTTTCAAGGTGATATCGAAATGAACAAGTGGACGGATAAAAATGTCAATTTTCGGCATTGATATCGAAAGGCTTGAATTAATACTTATAGAACTTTTAAATTACTAAAAAATATCCTCGCGTATTATAACTATTTTTTATATATTTCGATTTCTTAGTCATAATATTTTGCTATTAAAAAATTACCAAACAAGATATTAATACGACCCTATTTAGATGACTCTTAAATCCTTTTTTTGTTTTAATCTTTGTAATGCGATTTCTAGTCAAAATTTTTAAATCATAATTTGTATTTACAGATATAAAGAGTTATCTTTTTTCAAAAACCTAGTTGACAATAAAGTTAGATATCTAGAAAAAAATGTATAAAAGTTGAAAGTGATAAAGAAGTAAGTGATTCTTGCCTTTTTACTGACGAATAATAAATAATTTCCAATAATAGATAATTTCGTTTATATCTCTTTGAATAGAAATAAATCAATATAATTATATTATTTGAATGATTTAATTGTAATGAGAATTACGAATTCAAATGAAGGAAAGTGTGAAAGACGATGAAAAGAGAATTTTTTCACTCCCTTGAATCCGTAATTTTTATTATGGATCAATATCTTTTATAATAGACTCAAATAATTTTATTATAGACTCAAATAATAATTACATCGATTTATTCTAATCAAAAAGATAAATGAAATCATTTATTAAAATATTTATCAAGAAAGATAGAAATCATTTTCTTTTTTATCTTTTTTTGTACTTTCAAGCATTATATCTTTTTTTCAGACATCTTATCCACTGTTGTCTAAATTTTTAGACAAAGTAATCCTTAAATACGAATTACAATAAAAATTTGATTATGATCCTAGTTACAAGGATTTAGAACAGTAAAACATGTTGAAGTCACTTTATTTAATAGATACCTGAAATTAAAAATAAATTGGACAGAAAATCATTTTAATCTGAACTTTTATTTATTACAACAAACATATCGGTTTATCGGATGAAATTATTATATAAATATATTAAAATCATTATAAAAAATAAAAAACTGATACTAATTCTATTTCTTCTTTTTATATTAACAACAATGTCAATCTTTAATCTATTGATGATAAGAAAATTAAATATTTATATACTAAATTTAAGACATCTATTCCGAAATAAATTGAATTAAAATATTCGAATAAAAAAATTATTTTATAAGACAACGAATTCTTATTATGGTATAATCACATTCTATATATTCATCTTTAAAATATTTAAATTAAAACAAAATTTTCTTTTTTTCGAAATATATCAATATTGCCAATATTTAGTGATAAAAATTCAATTTAAAAAAAGCAAGAAAATAAATCTTTATACATATATTCAAACAAAAGATACTTCACGATGATGTTTTCAATAAACCAATTTGCGTGTTATTGTAAAATTGTATCAGAGAAATTCCATTAAAAATAACAGAACATAGAAATCAGTATGAAATTACAACTGCAGTTATAACAGCGTGCAAAATAAATATTGCTATATAGTGCACCTTTGAAAATACTAACACCATTTCCTAAATTTGAATTAAAGAGTAATAACACATAAACAGACGTTGTCTTAGAAAAAATATTTAAAACTAAAAAAATTATAAATTATTAACTTAAAATTATCTCAACCAGAATATTCTTATATTTTGTTTTGAGGGAATATTTCCATTATATTCATTCATCTCTTTTCAATTCGCACGGGTGTAACGAGCAATCAACAAACTTCCCCACGAACGTCGGCTTTGTACAAATCGATACTGCGAAACGTTAATCTCCAAAAAGCGAGCACGTCAATACCATGCATTTAACGACTCCACTGATAACAGTTACGGCACCTGCAAGCGTTATCGCCGTACCGGTCCAGTAAAAATCTCCCGTTCAATTCGCTCGCGGCCTTGCCAAGTCCGAGTAGACGTAATCAAACTGTCGCTTCGCGAGTTTCCTTTCTCTGTCTCTCTTTTTGTCTCATTGATTTCGCATCAAATGTGCCATTCGCACGTGGTCATGTCACGCGATACGTCATACCAAGGTTGACGATCGCATATTCGAAAAATCGGTCGGCCTACGCCGCGACATCGACATCGACATCGACGCCGCCGCCGTTGCTATCGTGGATGTTAAAGCCACCATCCGCAGCGAGGCAAAAGTCATTTTGGCCGGTAATTAGTTGCCCGAGCCGCGACAAATTGAAAAAGTTGCTGAGAAATGGGACGCAATTTAGCCCGCGGCCGCACGCGCGCGGCCGCGCGACGTTTTCGTGACGATAATCGAGCCCGCTGTTGCTACTCGCATAGCACCGCGACGCAAATCGAATTCTTCCGCGTTTCTTTTTTCGTTGCTTTCCGTCTTTTATTTATTTATTTTTTTCTCACACTCGTTAGACCACCTACCGACCAACTCGCGAAAGTTCACGCTACGTCTTGCAATCCCACCAGAATGCTGTCGAACAACTCGTGCTACCTTCCATGATAAATACTGACAATTAACTTTTAAACGTATAATTTTTCCTATTTCACCAATGCAAGCATTGGGTGCAAGTTATTTGATAGAATGAAAATTATCGAAAAATAAATTGCTAGTGATATGTATATTTAATTCTTAAATAATAATGCATTGAAAACTTAAGTATTATTTTTCTCTTCATTTTTATTATTTCTTGCTTACTATTTTTAGTATTCTGTATTTTAAATAAAATAAATGCATGTTTTTAAATAAAAAAAGTGATTCGCATGATAATTTGCGAATATAATACTCATATTGCTATTAATTAATTAATTAGTGTTAATTAAATGTCTCGCAGAAGTGATTGAACAATTATTTATCCTATCCATTCTACTATCTTTTCTATTATTTATTTTAAAATTATTTTGCGATATCAAAAAAATATCTAAAGATTATTGATTATATTATATTAAGCATTTAATCATATATAAAATACAGTTTATTTTAGCAAAGTATTTTGTATTGATTTTATATGTTTTATATTGAGTAAGGGCTGTATTATGTGTGAGTTATACATTAATTCAAAAAATTAATTTCACAAAAAAGTAAATTTGTTGTAAACAAGTTTTTAATTTAGATATTAACATTACATCTAGAAATAATTATATCAAGCATAATTATTTTGTATAATGATAATATCAGAAATGTTCGAACTAAATATCTTGAATCTTGAATAAACGGACTAATTTCTTTCTTAAGTTTATATATTTTTGAGTTTGTAGTCTCTAAATACTGTGCACTAAGTAATTAATAAATAGTTTTGTCCTTAAAACATCTCAAATTTTAAAAAATCACACGTTTCTCTTTTCCTCATCCGACTCGGTGTTGAGCGAGAATTTCGTGACGAGCTCGAATGCACAGTCTAGCAAAAAATCGAAACGATCCCAGGAACAACGCGATTGTCGTTGGCATGGGCGTTTTCGCCGATCGGCATTTTCTTTTTTCTTCACATCCATCCGTCGATCGTCGTTTCGCGCTTCTCTTCTACCTGCTGCCCTTTCTCCTCTTCATCCGCGACCATTATCTCGGACCGATAATGACGTCCATTATTTTTTGTTACTGCAGCGTGCACAGGGTAATGGCAGGTCGAGGGTTGGAGTATAGAGGGTGTTCGTTAGCGCCTCAGAGAATCATACGATGTCGTTATGCGATTACGACATTCGCCTCTGCGAAGTGGAAGCGCTTCCGGTTCTTTGCGCCCGCACCAGACGGTCGATGACTCCATTTTTCTGAGCCAACAATTGCGTTCGGCGTCGCAGAAGGACTGCGATCAAAAAAAATAAGAGAAAAGACACGAGATAACCTGTTTAATTGGCGACAATTATACACGCTCGGCCCATCATCTTTCTCTCCAAGGTGCGACCGAATGCGACAGAAAGGTATAAAAAGCGTATAGAACGAAGAAGTTAATTATTCAGTTTATGACTTTTTTACATTTATACGCATCTCATGTATCTTCATTCTGATGTTTAGTACGTTTTATCTTTCAATTTTTCTCCTTTGGATTACTGGATTACAATGAGATCAAATCATTATTGTCACATTTCTGAATTTGTGGTGCATATAAAATTTCTGATTTTGTTTATTAATTAATTAAACTTGTGCAGAATGCTGTATGGTATAATATCACGTATGTACGATAACAAAGAGTAATAATTTTCAACAATTTCATTAATTCACATTTTAGATTATCAAATTTTCTTTTAGTTGTAAATTTTGCAATTATGACAATTTAACAATATAATTCATTTCCTTGGTGACCATTGATGAAAATTTACAATTTATACAAAATGGAAATTAAATTGATTTTCAATATGAAATATTTTTTTAAATTCAAAATTTATAATAGAATTAATGCAAGTATTCACGTTCCCTTATTGATGAATGTCTAATAGCAGATGTTAGTCGGTAGTGGAAATCGATTTCTTGGCACAGAAATGCATGATGGGTGTAACGATTGAGAAACCGACTGACTAAAACCATTAGTGTTATTTAAGGTGGAAATATAGGTCAAGTCTTCTTTCGTTCGCGTGTTATCGTCTATCTTGTTCCTTTGCTCATCTTTGAAGCTTTAAACAAAAAAGATACAGAAAGTCACTATCCCCGTTACTTTACATAGTTGATTTATTTTTGGTCACCTGCTGGGCATTCGCTATAATACTTGAGTCTGTTCTGTTTTGTAGGTTTGTACCATAATCATAAAGTCATATTATTCAATTGAAATATATTGATTGTATATAGTAAACGTCCGATTTAATTGCCCGGCAGTCGTGCTTCATTAAATCGCACATCCGATGAAATCCATGTGTCAATAAATCAAAAATTGACGATTAAATTGCCACTGTTTATTGACTGAAATGGGATGATAATTTATGCTTAATATTCGTTAATATACGTAAAACATATTTTTCATAATTTGAAGTTTGCAATTATAACTTTGAACTGCAGAAAATGTAACACTTAATTTTTATGTTACTTAAATATCGTAGTTTATCTAGTACAATTTATAATGTTAATTAAAAATTAGCAATTTAAAAGTTATTATACATAAAATAATTTGTTAATAAATAAAATTTTTTATAAATCAATATTTCAAATATTATATGAATACATAAAAAATAAAAGAGAAAGAGAAAAAGAGAGAGAGAGAGAGAGAGAGAGAGAGAGAAAGAGAGAGAGAGAGAGAGTTATTTGAATAGAGGAAATAATAAAACTTTATTTTATAATAAATTTTCGCGATTAATAATATAATAGTTAATTCCTTTATTTTTCAAAGTTGTTTCATTGTGCACTGAAAAAAGTCTGGTATTTAATAAATATTACTAAACATAATAATAGCAGTCATTCAATAATTAAAAAAGTAAGATAAATTAATGTTTAGTTGATATTGGTTACGTTAAACTGAATATCTAATTAAATATTTATTATTAATTATTTTATTAAAACTTTAGTAACTGTTACCGAGGCTTAATTATTATTACAAACTTTTTTTTCAGTGTGACGATAAATGATAAAATTACTTTGAACTGTTTCTAACCACACGTGATAAAATAAAATCAATGGATAAAAGTTTTGTGGATAACCAGGTGACTATCCAATCATATCTTTTTTCATTTATTTTTTATTGCTTGATTTAATAGATCAACGTAAGATTGTCCAATTTAATTCCTCGTTTCCGTGAAATAATATACAGTACAGAATATCGATATTCGAAGATTGCCTCACCGAATGTGGCAGGTGTCGTGAAATAAGCGGAGTCACCGCAATGCTCGCGCAAAGGCTGCATCGATTACCGTTATTTTACGGAAAGTGTCACGGCGTGACTCATCGCGTTATCGCGACAATACAGCTGTGCACGCATCATGCATATATCTGCATATGTGCGATCGAGCGAATGGACTGTATTATTAATGTGAATTATCGAGTGTCATAGCGGTTTATTGAATTTCTCTCTTGCTTTCTCTTTGTTCTTCTCTCAGTCGACTCTTTTAAACCCATACAACATATAATCGGTGCATTTCAAATTTCACTAGACACATAGTAGACATTCCATCGATATTGATCGTTAATGTCCGGCTGACTTCAGGGTTATCTTGAATATTTTAGAATCCTCTATACGAGACTGGTCGGCGTCGAATAAGGAAGGAAGACTACTTTCGTTTCCGCCACCAACTTGGATGTCCTTTTCAATTTTCCATTCTGATCTTGATAGTTCTTACAGACTTATTTTTTATTTAGAACGTTCTTTGGAAGCAAAAATAATTTCTAATATTTATAAAAATTAATAAAATGCTATTAAATCAAATGTAAAAATTTAAAAATTTAATGTAAGTCGTACGTTTCGGAACTCACGGGTCCTTCTTCAGCGGTTCATGAAAAATGTTACATAATATAGATGGATAATCTTACGATCCGAGACATAGTGTGGTATTGTTGCAAGGAATTTTTTTAAATTTATTAAAACCTTAAAGAAGTGTTTTTCCAAAATGTTAATTCAATTTCTTATCAATGTTCTTTAATATTTAACGATTTCATCTAAATATTGAATAAAGAATATAAAGTTAGGATAATAAAATACATTAAATTAGTATAATAGAAATATATTAAAAATATACTTCTATTATACTATATACACAATTATATATATGTATAATTATATATATATATATATATAATAATATATACGATTTAATATATTTAAATATAAGTGACGTTTATTCAAATGTAACTGATATCTTTAAAAAAAACTAATCTCTTCTACATTCCTATGTAAAAGCTGCAATATTTCTTATTCTTAAAATTCACATTCTTAAATTTGTAGATCTTCCAAAAGAATGATTAACACAATCGATTATAAAGAATTTTCTGTTCGCAATTTCCGCGTATTCATCGACCGCGATGAAGCGTTCGTCGTATAATAGTTTCATTTTCCATTTGTACCACCTTGCCTACTAACGCTCCAATATCTCTCGTCCCGCCGCGCTTTAATAATATTACGCATTGTTGCGAGGGCGGTATGCATGCTTGTAAATTCGCCACGGTTTTCCGCCAATTTCGCGGCTGCGAGCCAGACGTGCTCCTCCCCCTTCTTTGCCGCAAAATCGCCACGGGGTACTACTCCGCTATTTCAATTATAGACGTGAATATTTTTTTCTCGTACAACGTAGATTTACACGCATGAAACTTTTACTCGCAACGGAAAGGTGGCAAGCAATATTTTTTTAACGAATTTTGCGAATATATGAAATAGAATTGACATTGAAGGAACAAAAATAGACGAGGATTTTTACAATGAATAATAAAATATTTTTCTGAACACAATATTCCGTATTTCGAGTACGTGATGTTTGAACATGATTTTGAGCATTGTACAGTAGATAGATGTGTAGTTCTGAATTGTAAACTATTGTACCTAAAACTATCACAATACTATAGAAACCAAAATCTGTCTGAATCGTGCATGTGGAACAACAGGATCTCTCGTTAGTTCCTGTACGAAGTAAATCTACCGTTGAGCACCAAATAAGGATAGCGTCGAAACGCATTGATGCAGTCGTGTGGGAAGATTGCAAAAGGGTGACTGAAGGAACTGGCGGTGGAGCGGAGAAAGAGAATGAGAGAGAAAGAGAAGGAAAGAGGAGGGGAAAGGTTTCGAGCTCTCGAGTCATTTCTCCGAGCCAACACAGACCTCTCAACTCGACGCCACTCGTGGAAACGAAATCTGATACGAGAAAAGCTAAACTCCTTCAAATGCACAAGCCGTTCTCTATTCGCCCCCTATCTACCTTCTCCCACCTATACCACTGCTTCCCTCTTCATCTCTTACCCTCTTCTCCTCTCATTCGGAGTTTTCAACCCCCTGAGCATCCTTCTCGTTCCGCCGCCTCTTTCGACTCTTGCTCCTTTCAGCTACCCATTTATACTTAGTCAACCCTTTTCATTGCGAAAACGTCGTTCTGCAATTCACTATTCCTCTTCCTTCTTATTCTTCCTTCTCCTTTCTTTTAATTCTCCCCCCCCTCTCTCCCCTCCCCCTCCCCTCTCTCCCCCTCCCTCTTTCTTCTTCCTTCCTCTTTCCTTTTTTTTAATGCGTCGTTCAAGGACGTTTCGTTTCCTTGTTTGCGTTCTCTTTTTTCTCTCTTTTTTTTTACATCAGAGAAACTTCTTTCTTCAAGTTTCTTTTCTATCAGTCTATTTTTGATTGAGTATTGCGCGCTCTTCCTCGAAGAGCAACTGCTTAACTTCCGGCTATTTAATCCTCTTAATTAACAGCCGGCATAAGAGTCTCAGATTTGAATTCTTTCATGGCACGCGACCTTCTTTGCAAGCAAGGAAGCTCAAGTGGAGCCCATCGCGTTTTACTTTCGTGAATAGATCGATAAGAAGTATTTTAATGTATAAAACATCAAGTAATCTGAACGAGTAAAATAATAAATAATTATCTCCAACATTATTCTTTATACATTATTATTCTTTATCTTATCAGCATCTCTTTCGTATTTCTCTCATTATATTCTAAAATTTAAATAATTATAGTAATGTTTTTTATGTATTTACAATATTGCACTTGAAAATTACAATTAGTATTTTATATTATATTATATTGCTAAAGAAAAACGTCTGTTGCAAAAATTTAAATATTGTATGTAATTGCAATTAAGTTTTTTAAGAAACGAAAAAGAAATTTATAAAAAAACAGGTACATTATAAAAACAGATACATTATAATATTATACGATGAAAAAATGTACTGTCAGTTTTTTAGGGATTTTAATGCTATTGTAGTGCAACTATTGTGCACTTATAGCTATTGTATTGTAATCACAAAATTTGAAAGTAAAAATTCCTTTTTTTAAAGATAAGAAAAATAAGAAAATGAACATAATCTGTTTATTTATACAAATTTATATGAATCTTAATCTTATTCTTATTATTAGTATTCGTTTAAAAAAAAATAATAATAAAATTTTACTTCAATTTTTCTCAATTATTTTTTGAGCTATTACTCATAAAAATATGTAAGATTATATATGATGTGTATGTGTGTCCGTAATGTATAGGCTCTACATATGGGTTCACTAAACTTGACTACAGAAGAAAAGATATCTGAAGCGAAGCCAAGATGATGCTGCCGCCGTACGATGTGTAAGAAAAGCTTGTTGTTTCTCTTTGCTCGATGGGTCAATAAAATTTTTTTTCTTAAATATATTTTACAATGATGATTTAAAATTATTCGCATATTCAAAGCTGTACACGCGTAAGAAATGGATTTAATATGTGAAGCATCCGAAAATTCAGTAAAAGAAATATTCGTATAACAAGAGCATTAATTAATTCAATAATTTATTATTTCCGTAATTAATAAAACATTCTATTAATTTTATATTTCAAAAATTTTTGTTTTATAATAATATACAAATGCTGAGTTAATCATTTTATGTGAAATATAATAATAATAATCAAGCTCTAATTGTAACTATCATACTACGCACTGCAAAGCAATGTAATGAAATATGCCACATAATATTATATATTTTATTATATAATAATAATAAAAAGATTATGCTCATGGTAGATTTAAATAAATTACACGGAGAGTTTCTTAGAAAGTATAATATGCACAATTTACATAAATATACATACATAATTAAAAGAACTGCTGTGCATTGTTAAATTCATACTGCTAATAGAAAGAAAAATTTTCATAGATTTAATATAATGAAATATATATGTAATTGATATATATATGTAATTGATGCAATTTATTGCGATTCAGCCACATTTAACATATCGAGCATTATTAACGATCCGCACGCGGCTTTGCAGGGATCGTCACACATTCACACGCCCTTTCGCTCTTTCGATCGATAATAATTATTCTCGTAAATTCAGGCATAAGCACGCGTATATGAGAGTTACAGGCTGGAAGCGGGGAGGATAGGAAGGACAGAATTGCCAGGCCTGCTCGGTTAAATGCTCATAATGACATCTCGTAATTGCATCGAAAGTTTCCAGAGAAACTGTAATTATCGTGCAGGCTCACTTCCAACGATATCTTTGGCCTCCGGTCGCCTGTAATCGACGGGACGCTAAACCTAAAGAAAGGAAAGCTGCTTTTCTGACGGAATATTTTTCCAAGCGGGCGAGGACGACGTTATCTCGAATCGAAAAGAGGATCGAGAATTTCATAATGGAGCCTGCCAGCTTCGGATATTCGAAAAAGAGAGAAGCTTAAAAATGCGTCATTTAAAATTTTCTCTAATCCGTGTTCCAGTTAAATCAATTAGCGTTGACGAGAAGATTGTTCAAATTTCCTCATTTGTATACACTATGATCCTTCTATTCTATTTAAAATCGCCATTTTTAATACCAGATTTTATTAAGCTCTAGCATTCATTTTGCAGTTGATATTGTGCATAAATTTCCCAGCTTTACAAATTATTATTAGCTCTTAATAGCATCGTAATGATGAATGATGATCATTTATAAATATGCAACATTTTAACATTCATTTGCTTACGAGTCTTATTCTTGTAATTTTAATGTTTTTATCGCACTGATAAAAATTAATAAAAACTAAAAAGGATAATGATAATTATAGATATGCTTTTTCTATCAATAATTTAATTTTACATTCTTTATGTAGTTAAGATTCTAGAGTCATACCCTTGATTTT
>Ga0157363_1001685_pt1 | contig 18762 bp, 3 predicted proteins | sample AttsexASBM1_FD_111477 | JGI IMG/M metagenome (GOLD analysis project Ga0157363, IMG submission 111477) | Fungus gardens microbial communities from leaf cutter ant in Ribeirão Preto, State of São Paulo, Brazil - Atta sexdens ASBM1 | ecosystem: Host-associated > Fungi > Mycelium > Unclassified ... | reverse complement strand
TAAGAATGAATTATGATAAAATTGTGTTTGATCTTCGAGGTAAAGAAACTTTATATTAATCATTTAAAATCTATCTAAATTTTATTTAATTATTTTTGAACGATGTCATACTAAATAATTTAGATACAATAATTTAAAGTAAATTTAAAGTTAGCATATATTATATTCCTGTAATTCATAACGACAATAACGATGTCACTACATTGTTCCGCAGGTTTTATACATGGTAAAAAAAGCTATGCTGTCGTTAAAAGTTACAGAATAAGAGCCTTAATATGTATTCATTGACTATTCACTAAGATCATTATTGTACGATCTTCTTTGCCAGGTGAGCGTGAATTAGTGCAAAAGAAGACTTTCCAGAAATGGGTCAACTCTCACTTAGTCCGATGTTCGTGCCGAATCGGCGATTTGTACGTCGATCTGCGAGATGGCAAGATGTTGATAAGGCTGTTAGAGATCTTATCGGGTGAACGTTTGCCACGTCCTACCAAAGGCAAGATGCGCATCCATTGCCTGGAGAATGTAGAGAAGGCGCTGCAATTCCTGCGTGAGCAGAGGGTACATTTGGAGAACATGGGATCCCATGATATTGTCGACGGGAATCCACGTCTGAGCCTGGGTCTCATTTGGACGATAATCTTGCGATTCCAGATTCAAGATATTACGATCGAAGAAACGGATAATCAGGAGACCAAGTCCGCCAAGGACGCGTTATTATTATGGTGTCAGATGAAGACCGCGGGTTATCATAATGTAAACGTAAGAAATTTCACGACATCGTGGCGAGACGGTTTGGCGTTCAATGCGATCATACATAAGCACCGTCCAGATCTGATCCAGTTCGAAAAGCTTTCCAAATCGAACGCGATCTATAATCTCAATAATGCCTTCAACGTTGCAGAGGACAAACTCGGTCTCACGAAACTACTGGATGCCGAGGATATCTTCGTCGATCATCCGGACGAAAAATCCATCATAACTTACGTCGTTACGTATTATCATTATTTCTCAAAGATGAAACAGGAGACTGTGCAAGGTAAGAGAATTGGCAAAGTGGTCGGTATCGCAATGGAGAACGATCGTATGATACATGAATATGAGAGCCTCACCAGCGATTTACTGCGCTGGATCGAGGCCACGATAGAAGCACTTGGTGATCGCAGGTTTGCGAATTCCTTAGTTGGCGTCCAATCGCAACTTTCGCAATTCTCGAATTATCGTACAGTAGAGAAACCACCCAAATTTGTAGAAAAGGGTAATCTCGAAGTATTATTGTTTACTCTACAATCGAAGATGCGCGCAAACAATCAGAAGCCCTATACGCCCAAAGAGGGTAAAATGATATCCGATATCAATAAGGCATGGGAGAGATTGGAGAAGGCTGAACACGAACGAGAATTGGCCTTGCGCGAGGAATTGATTCGACAAGAAAAGTTGGAGCAGTTGGCAGCTAGATTTAACCGGAAAGCTAGCATGCGCGAGACATGGTTGTCAGAGAATCAGCGGTTAGTGTCGCAAGATAACTTCGGCTTTGATCTCGCTGCCGTAGAAGCTGCTGCAAAGAAGCACGAAGCTATCGAGACTGACATTTTTGCCTATGAAGAACGTGTACAAGCTGTCATGGCGGTTTCACAAGAGCTTGAGGCGGAGAACTATCACGACATTGAGCGTATCAATGCTCGCAAGGACAACGTGCTTCGACTATGGAACTATCTTCTGGAATTGCTGCGTGCTAGGCGAATGCGGTTAGAACTTTCCTTGCAGCTACAGCAGAACTTCCAGGAGATGTTGTACATACTGGACAGCATGGAGGAAATCAAGATGCGACTACTGACGGACGATTACGGCAAACATTTGATGGGCGTGGAGGATCTGTTGCAAAAGCACTCTCTCGTCGAAGCGGATATCAATGTGCTCGGCGAGAGAGTCAAGGCCGTTGTTCAACAGAGCCAGAGATTCCTAGAGCATGGAGAAGGCTATCGACCGTGCGATCCGGCCATTATCGTCGAGCGCGTGCAACAATTGGAGAACGCGTACGCCGAGTTGGTGCGGTTAGCGATCGAGCGTCGTACCAGGCTCGAGGAATCTCGGAAACTCTGGCAATTCTATTGGGATATGGCTGATGAGGAGAATTGGATAAAGGAGAAGGAACAGATCGTATCCACGGGTGACATTGGTCACGACTTGACTACCATTAATTTGCTGCTGTCCAAGCACAAAGCATTGGAAAACGAGATACAATCACACGAACCGCAGTTGATGTCAGTTGCAGCAGTTGGTGACGAGCTAGTTCGGCAACAACACTTTGGCTCCGATCGTATTCAGGAGAGACTTCAGGAAATTCTCGCTATGTGGAATCATCTGTTGGATCTGGCGGCTTTCAGGAGAAAGCGACTTGTAGAAGCTGTCGACTATCACCAACTTTTTGCAGACGCGGACGACATTGACATCTGGATGTTGGATACTTTGCGACTCGTCTCGTCAGAGGATGTCGGCAGAGACGAGGCAAATGTGCAATCATTGTTGAAGAAACACAAAGATGTAACAGATGAGCTTAAAAATTATGCCACTACTATCGATCAACTTCATCAGCAGGCATCAACGTTGGGTGAACAGGACGCAAAATCGCCAGAAGTCCTAGAAAGATTGACTTCAATAGATAACAGGTACAAAGAACTCCTCGAGTTAGCCAAGTTGCGTAAGCAGAGACTGCTAGACGCTCTGTCATTGTACAAGGTATTCAGCGAGACCGACGGAGTCGAACAATGGATCGGCGAAAAGAATAGAATGCTGGATACGATGGTGCCTGCCAAGGATATTGAAGATGTTGAGATTATGAAACATCGCTATAACGGTTTCGAAAAAGAAATGAATGCAAATGCATCCCGCGTCGCCGTGGTTAATCAATTGGCCAGACAATTACTGCATGTCGAACATCCGAACTCGGAACAGATAATCGCGCGACAAAACGAACTGAACCAGAAGTGGGCCGAGCTGCGCGAGAAGGCGGAGGGCAAACGCGAGGAATTGAACTCTGCACATGGTGTGCAGACGTTCCATATCGAGTGTCGCGAGACTGTGTCCTGGATCGAAGACAAAAAGCGAATTCTGCAGCAGACCGATAGTTTGGAAATGGATTTGACTGGCGTAATGACGCTGCAACGTAGACTGAGCGGTATGGAGCGCGATTTGGCGGCTATTCAGGCCAAATTAGACGCCTTGGAGAAGGAGGCGGAAGTCATACAGAAGGAACATCCGGAGGAGGCTGCGGTGATACGCGAGAGAATTGCGCAGATTCATCTGATTTGGGAACAGCTGACGCAAATGTTGAAAGAGCGCGATGCCAAGCTCGAGGAGGCAGGAGATTTGCACCGGTTCCTACGCGACCTCGATCATTTCCAGGCGTGGCTCACGAAAACGCAGACCGATGTTGCCAGCGAGGATACGCCGACCAGTCTTGCCGATGCCGAGAAACTGCTTACACAACATCAGAACATTAAGGAAGAGATTGACAATTACACTGATGACTACCAAAAGATGATGGAATATGGCGAGCGATTAACGACAGAGGCTGGTGATGGTGACACGCAGTACATGTTCCTGCGTGAGAGACTAAACGCGTTGAAGATGGGCTGGGAGGAATTGCATCAGATGTGGGTGAATCGTCAGAACTTACTATCCAACTCCTTGAATTTACAAGTGTTCGATCGAGATGCGCGTCAAGCAGAGGTACTCTTATCACAACAGGAACACATTCTTGCCAAGGACGAAACGCCGGCAAATTTCGAACAAGCGGAACATATGATTAAACGACACGAGGCTTTTATGACTACCATGGATGCCAACGATGAGAAAATCAACTCGGTTGTACAGTTTGCCGGACGTTTGGTCGATGAAGGACACTTTGCGGCCGATAAGGTGAAGAAGAAGGCCGAAAACATCAACGAGCGTCGACGAATTAATCGCGAGAAGGCGAATCTACTTATGGAGAAACTCAAGGATCAGCTTCAGTTACAGATGTTCCTACAAGATTGCGAGGAACTCGGTGAATGGGTACAGGAGAAACATATCACTGCTCAAGACGAAACATACAGAAGCGCGAAGACTATTCATAGCAAGTGGACTCGTCACCAAGCGTTCGAAGCAGAAATCGCCAGCAACAAAGATCGCTTGCAGCAATTGCAGCAAGCCGCGGACGAATTGATTCAACAAAAACCGGATCTAGCGGAGATTATTAAACCGAAGGTCACCGAATTGGCGGAACAATTTGTCGAGCTAGAGACCACAACTCACGATAAGGGTGAGCGATTGTTCGATTCGAATCGCGAGGTCTTGATACATCAGACCTGTGATGATATCGATTCGTGGATGAACGAATTAGAAAAACAGATAGAGAGTACCGACACCGGTTCTGATCTAGCATCCGTGAATATATTGATGCAGAAGCAACAGATGATCGAGACTCAAATGGCGGTGAAAGCGAAACAGGTTACTGAATTGGACAAACAGGCGGAACATTTGCAACGTACAGTACCCGATGATAAAATGGAGGAAATTAAGTGCAAGAAGGAGAAAGTCGCCCAGAGATTCGCTCAGCTCAAGGCACCGCTCATCGATCGTCAACGGCATCTCGAGAAGAAGAAAGAGGCCTTCCAATTCCGACGCGATGTCGAGGATGAGAAGCTGTGGATCGCAGAGAAGATGCCGCAAGCAACTAGCACTGAGTACGGAACTTCATTGTTTAACGTTCACATGTTAAAGAAGAAGAATCAGTCATTGCGCACGGAAATTGAAAATCACGAACCCAGAATCAATTTGGTATGTAATAACGGGCAGAAGCTGATTGATGAAGGACACGAAGATAGTCCCGAGTTCCAGAAACTAATATCCGAATTGACGGAGAAGTGGCGCGAGTTGAAAGACGCGGTCGATGATAGAAATAAGCATCTGCTGCAGAACGAGAAGGCGCAGCAGTACTTCTTCGATGCCACTGAGGCCGAGTCGTGGATGAGCGAGCAAGAGCTGTACATGATGGTCGAAGATCGTGGTAAGGATGAGATCTCTGCCCAAAATTTGATGAAGAAGCATGAATCGCTTGAACATGCGGTTGAAGATTACGCGGAGACGATTCGCCAACTAGGTGAGACCGCTAGGCAATTAATAAATGATCAACACCCGTTGGCCGATCAGATCGCCGTGAAACAATCGCAGGTAGACAAACTGTATGCCGGTTTGAAAGATCTGGCTGGTGAGCGACGAGCCAAACTGGATGAGGCACTCCAGTTATTCATGCTAAATCGAGAAGTCGATGATCTCGAACAATGGATCCAGGAGAGAGAACTGGTCGCTGGTAGTCACGAGTTGGGTCAGGATTACGACCATGTAACGTTATTGTGGGAGAGATTCAAGGAGTTTGCGCGCGATACAGAAGCAATTGGTTCCGAGCGAGTGGAGGCTGTCAATGGCATTGCAGATTCTCTTATCGCCACCGGACATTCCGATGCAGCAACGATCGCTGAATGGAAGGATGGTTTGAACGAAGTTTGGCAAGACCTGCTGGAACTGATCGAGACCCGCACACAGATGCTGGTGGCCAGTCGCGAGTTGCACAAATTCTTCCATGATTGCAAGGACGTTCTTGGCAGAATCTTAGAGAAACAAAACGCCATGTCCGACGAATTGGGTCGTGATGCCGGCTCGGTGTCCGCCCTCCAACGTAAACACGCCAACTTTATTCAGGATCTGTCCACGTTGCAGAATCAAGTATCGCAGATCGAGGAAGAATCCGCTAAACTGCAGGCAAGTTACGCGGGCGACAAAGCGCGTGAGATTACAAATCGTGAGGCCGAGGTCGTAGCAGCGTGGAACAATTTGCAATCGTTATGCGAAGGCAGACGAGCTAAATTGGAAGATACCGGCGATCTCTTCCGATTCTTCAATATGGTCAGGACTCTGATGATCTGGATGGATGACGTTGTGCGCCAGATGAACACATCTGAAAAACCGCGTGACGTCGCCGGCGTTGAATTGCTGATGAATAATCATCAGAGCTTGAAGGCAGAGATTGATGCCAGGGAGGATAATCTAATGGCGTGCATTAATCTCGGAAAAGACCTCTTAGCTAGGAATCATTATGCTAGCGCGCAGATAAAGGAGAAATTGGCGGCATTAACGGATCACAGAAATGCATTGTTGCACCGATGGGAGGAACGTTGGGAGAACTTGCAACTCAGTAAGTTGCATTTGCTATTTAAAAAATGCGTTTTGATCTTGCATACTTGTATGATATATTGTCTGTATGATATATTTAATATTCACTTACTTACGTTTGCTATAGTTTTGGAAGTTTACCAATTTGCTCGAGATGCGGCAGTTGCTGAAGCATGGTTAATTGCTCAAGAGCCATATCTTATGAGCCAGGAGCTTGGTGTAAGTAATTAAATTGCAAACACGAATTTTTAATTGAATATTTTTTTTTTAACTTATATTCTTTACAGCATACTATCGATGAAGTTGAGAATTTAATCAAGAAACACGAAGCTTTCGAAAAATCGGCAGCTGCACAAGAAGAAAGGTTTAGTGCCTTGCATCGACTTACTACTGTAAGTAGTTATGAAAAATCTCTGACTAGATAACATAGAAAAGCTTATAGAATACTTTCTGTTGTGTCGTATATTGTTTAAATAAGTAATCTTCCACAGTAAAATTTCCATTATGTCAGAAATTAATACAATTTATAAGGTATAGAACATGATTTAGAAATAAATAATCTTCATATTTTTAATGCAGTTCGAATTGAAAGAGTTAAAGCGACGAGAGCAAGAAAGGGAGGAAGAAGAAAGACGCAGAAGGGAGGAGGCGGCAGCGGCAGAGGCTGCACGTTTGGCTAAGGCGACACCTGTTACTAGTCCAGATGAACCACCTAGCGATAGGTAATACAAATATTTTTGTAATCTGTGTCACAATGTTACACATGATATTATGAATGAATTGTTTATTACAGAGCTGAAACTGACGGGGCAACAAGTGGAGAACGTGGAGAAGATGAGGGACACGGTAATATAATTGCATATAATGGATATGTTTTGGGTTTTACTAATCGAATCAACTTTTCTCGGTATTTACCGAATCTTCTAATTCTGTCTACGGTTTTGTATTCTATTTGAAGATGCTGATATAGAATAACCGATATATAACACGCACATTGTTTAGAATATAATGTTGAGTGCTTTTTTCTAATAGAATTGTATTTTCGAGTTTGACTATTGATTTGGCGTGGTAATGATTGCGATTGGTAATAATATTGTAAACTGAAAGAGAAAAAGCGGAACAAGAGTAACGTTTCATCTCTTCTCATGACTAATAATCGCGTGTAGAGTAAAATCTTGCTTTTGACATAAAATTCAACTCTGATGATTTACGTATTATGAATATGGTTTGTCTGGATAAGCATGTGATATCGCTAACAGCACGTTTATTTTTGCCTTTTCCCACCCAAACCCGCCGAAATTTATTCCGATCCATATCGAATCCGTCTTCCACGTCATCTCATTTTATCCAACCCGAAATGCACCCTAATGCGGCACGGAATGCACGAACCACAGCGGCACATCGCAAGGCTTCTACACGTACACCACAGCCTCAAGATAAACCCAAGGAAGGTGAGTGTTATGCGATATGAAACTTGTCAAAACGTGAGAATAGATTTCTACATTGAGAATATCTTTCTAATTCCTCCGCAACTCTTTCGAAGCTACAAGTGGATCATATCTTGTGTATAGGTTCACATAATTTCACAAACTGGTGATGGATGATCAAATCACATCTTCATAGCAGTATTTAACGATAGCTTTGTTCTTCAGATTTCATGTTAGCGTTAAGTCACACATCGCAATAATCTTACATTTTCCAGCATATTCGTAGCCACGTCGCACCTATCGCTTTCGCATAAATCACCATTTTATTAACTTTTTCTCTAGCAGGTGATGGCCCGTTATTCTACCCAAGATGTCTCTTCTGTCGCCTGATATCAATTATGTCACGAGAAAATCATTTATCAAACATTTTTGATATTTAATATGCACATGTGTCACATATAATAGTTCGCTTTGATATGATGAAATATCAAGCGAATTTCTAATAGTCACAATTTCTGGTCATACTAATCCATTGTGAACCATTTCATTCTGGTAGGTACATTTGTTAACTATACTATATTTCGTTCTCGTCTATCGCATGATTACGTTAAAATATAATGCTTAAATATCTTATTGCAAGATAAGCATGTTCGAAATCATCTCTCATTATTCTAAGTCTATAGAAGCAAGAAATTGGATTCTGTCCTTTATGTACGTGTCGTATAGGACTTGAATATTCGGACGGTCATACCACTACGAAGAATCATTGGATTCATGAAGAATCATTGGATTAACTCGTCGAGTTATGCTTTTACGCTAATCATCACAGCAATCGAGTAATTGTTATTGGTATAACCGTGACGAATATATATCACGTATTTAATGATGTATTATCCAAATAATACATAGCATGATTTTGTGATTGGTGTGGTGTAGTGCATGCACAAAGACCTAGACAGTTGTCTTTCCGGGAAGGAGATGGGACTCAACCTGTCACGCCAACATCTGTGAAAACTCCACCGCATAGTACTCGCACGCCAACAAGTAAGTTCGCAAATATTCAAATCTCAAGCCACATATGTTGAAAGATCATTTATTAATATTTCTTGCCACGATATTATCATGAGTGATTGTTTTAGTTCAAATCTTGAAAGTTAAGATCTTGAATGATCATTCACTTTGATGTAAATCATATAATAAACGAACGAATTGAGGAATATAAGAATTGACACACAAGTCGAGATCAAGTCGTGCTGAAATAATCTGGTTCTTCTCCGAAGGCATTATTCGCCGGTACTGGTCCATAAGGACACAGACTGCCGTTTTTATCCACAAAACAACAAGCTTTTATAACTCGCAATACCTCATCCACTGATCGCGGTAGATCTTGATCATTTATCGTCACGTGGCGTATAATTTGCTGTCTATCTATAACGAATAGAGCTCTGTATGCATATCCTTGTTTCTCGTTTAATACACCGTAATCCCGCGCTATTTGATGACTCTTATCGGAGAGCAGTGGAATCTTCATTTCGCCCAAGCCTCCTTGTTTACGCGGGGTCGTCACCCACGCGAAGTGCGAGAATTCAGAATCTGTTGAGACTGCTACTACCTCTGAGCCTAGTATAAAACGCAGGAATTAATGATAAGAAAACGTTATCACATAAGTATAAAATCTCGAAACAAAGTAATTTGAAAATAACTTCTTTTCTTTATAAAATTTTGATTGTTTGACGAATCTTTCTTTTTTTACGAATATTCTTTATTGATTCTGTTATTGAAAATTTTATTTATACTGTCATTAAACGGGGAAGAAAAACTTTAACCAAGTAACTTTGTACCAAGAGTTCGAAATTCGGCAATACGATCGCTAAATTGGATAAGTTCGGTGGGACACATAAATGAGAAGTCGCATGGATAGAAGAGAAGTATCAGATATTTCCCCGCAAAATGCTGTGACGACAGTTCCTGCATTTTCAGATCGATTATTGCGATAGCCGACCAAGGTGGTGCGGGTCGTAACATCGCTGGTATTAGTTGCGGTGGGCGCGGCGTTTCTGAGTTTTTTGCACAACAAGAGTTCATCTCGTGTAATTTTTTACACTTGAATAATAATATCAATTCTTCAAGATTAAGTATTCCACGCTCCTAAGCCGCAAATCATCTTGATCGCGGATACATAAAACCATGGCGCATAAAACCGCCATGCACAAAACTTTTTACGATCGATTTGATTTTTATTTCTCGTCAGACTTCATTCAGTGGCAAGTTTAAAAAAATAAGCACACTTTGATTTCTCATTTAAAAAAACTTTTGAAAACTATTGAAATATATATAATAAATATTTATATAAATATAAATTTATAAAATATATATTATGTATGTGTATAATTATAAATAAAAATATTTATATTTATACATAAATATATAAATATTTTTTTAATTAACGTAACTGTTAATGTGATGCAATAAACACACGAAATGTATCTCCTACTTGTTACAGTTTGATAAGCGTGCATTGCTCATTTGCATCTTATGCATGAGCATGTTGCATGTGTGTATTTTCGTATTATCGTATATTCTCTGTAGTTAGAAAGCATGGAAAAAAAAGTAACGTGTAACACGTGGATGTAAGGACTATTAGCAGCAAATTGTTTACCTGATACAAATCTCTGCTACAAGCTAGGGTACAAAGTAAGTAAGCTAATGAACGTTATGTGTGTTGCGTACATCGTAAAGCTCCGAAAGGAAGTGGCTCCGAGGCTGCAAGGCGTAAGGAACGAAGCCGCAGCAAGTCACCGTTCAGGAGCTTCCGCTGGAGAAAGTCCGCCAAGTCGCCAAGTTTAGATCGCAGTGGCGTGAGTGATGATGAGCATAGTATTCCTGGTAAGTGAATGAAAAAAAGAGACTTAAATAATCGACAGTAATTATACTTATACGTTTGCTCATTGGACGTCAAATTTCCTTTTTTTTTCTTTTTTGTTACACACTTTTGTCACTCGTGTGATTATATTTCAATTTTGCTTTACATGCGTATATTTACAGCACGAAGTATAAAAACAGATGATCCAGACATGAATGATTGACATTTGAAAATAAATGTCATTACTCAAAAAAAAATCGAGAACTATTATGGTTTTAATTCACGTTCGCGGAATTCTAAATTACTGTCAAAGTGTTATTTAGGTGGAAGTTGAGATTAAATGAAACCTGGCATTTAATCTCTTTACTAATCAACTATGTTTTGGTTACGTAGGTTTTTAACAATCACTTTATTACCTGCTGTATATTCAAGAAGAGCTACATACACACAGTGATTATATGTTGTATGTATAATGGGGAAACACTCTTGGAAAATTATATCCTATCACATGTTAAGTCTAACAAATAAAGGAATGAGTAATCGGGGCTTGTTTTTGTCCAAGTGCTATTATAAGCATAAATATACAGTATATGTTGGTTGGAAAATTTGAACGTTAAATAAATGCATTCTTTAAATTAGAATAATGGAAAAAAATTGGTTCGAGAGAGAATTGTTATATTGGATATTCTATTAAATGAATGTTGCGACTAATCCTTCAAAATAATATCACTAATTATTTGCAGCTTCATCATCTACTCGAAGCAAGAGATGCAGGCGGTTTTCCTCGTATAAACAATTCATAATTTATCCGAAATATTTTAGTAAATTGCTCCTTATTAAGCGATGGATCCGTTAAAATCCGGATCCAGATAAAATCCGTTATCTTTTCCAGAGCCACGAAGTCCAAGCGACGACGAATTCGAAGGACCGTTACAGCGGAAGCACGAGTGGGAAAGTACGACGAAGAAGGCATCCAATCGCTCCTGGGACAAAGTATACATGGTCGTACGCGGGCAGAGCTTATTTGTATATAAAGATCAGAAGTCGTACAAAGCTTCGCCCGATCAATCGTACAAAGGAGAAGCTCCTCTTGATCTAAGAGGCGCGACTATTACTGTAGCGAGTGATTACACTAAGAAGAAACATGTCTTCCGAGTCAAGTCAGTGCTCGATATTATTATTATACATATATTTACGCGTTCTGCGACATTGATGTAGATATCATTGTAAAGTGTCTTTTTTTTATAGGTCGCAAAGCGGATCCGACTTCCTGTTCCAGGCCAAAGACGATACCGAAATGAACGACTGGGTATCCGCATTAAATCAAGCGGCACAAGGAACATCAGGTGCAAGCACATCTAGGGCTCATACCTTGCCAGCCCCGACACAAGCCGAAACTAAGCGGCGTAGTTTCTTCACTCTCAAGAAAAAGTAAGTGTTCATTGGGAAATTTTGCTATTGCAATATCGTACACCAGAATTTTAAAATAATATGGATATTTGAACGCAAGAATTTTAAGCGAATAAATTGTGTAAAAATTTTTACAATGTTGACAAATAAAATATTACTGTCTTATGTCGTAATAAAATTTTAAATCTATGATGGACATCTGATAATGTTGCGAATATTTATATTATGAATTGTGTGAGTTATTAAGTTTTTTAAGTCAAGACGTGTATTGTATATAAGTCTGTTAATTTTGTTATTATCATTGCTTCATCCTTTCGAACATGTCCCGATGAAATTGATAGAGAATATTCTGTTAGCAATAAAAAAATACGCGTTTATTATCTTCCATCACTTTACTTCCCTTTAACAATATTCCTCATATTCCATTTTATAACATTAATTTTTCTTCTCGAAACAATCTTTCTTTTCTCATCGATTCATCTGTTTGAAATATTATTTCAATTAATCATTAAACGACACGAGCAATGTTTTACTTGATTACGTAGAGAACATTATTCATCGTTATCATTCTCGAGTGACGGACGATCATCTCGTAAAGCATAAGCCAATGATTCGAGAAGATGCGCGCCCTCACTCTACATCATACGAAATTCCATCCGTCGTTCCTATCGTATTCGATCATATTGCATTTATCATATTTTAGAAAAGCCAAAAAGTAGAAAGCGAAACCAATGAACGTATGAAACAGTACACAATTGGAACAACATTTAGAAATGCGGTGAGTCGCACACACAATCCTCTAGATCATTCTACCGTCGTACACTATTGCACGATTATAATCGATCATCATTCCAATTTTTTTTTTTTTATTTGGTCTTTCGTTATTATTAGCTTCTGAAAATACAACAGGAATGTTCTTCCAATTGTGAATGCGGAATGATTACATAAAAATTCTCTAAAACGAGAGGATTTGGATGAGTGTAGAGCTTTCTGTATTTCGCAACTCTTGCAACAAAGTGCTTAAACGATACGCAACAAGAATAATTGGAGAGATTCTATGTTGATAACATAAATTTCTACAGAGAGTCTATCATCTAAAGATTCTCGTGTAGTAATGGCGGATATGTGAAACGCAATTGTTCTCTACATCGCATCGTTTGACATTTACGTAAATAGGTGCTTTTTAATATGCATATATAATACACGTATATATATATATATATACATACACATCTATCCGCTTTCATTTTGAATACTTTTTTTATTTTTTTAAGATAGTATGTTATGTAGATACTCAGATTATTGTGTATCATTGTCAAGTTCTATATTGTAGCAATGTTCGATCACCCGCTTCTGATCATCGTCATTTATTCTTCACGCTTTTCTGCTATCAGAATATTCCCAGGAACTTTTATCGTAGAGGTAACCGATCGTCCGCGTGTCTACTTTCAGACACATGCGAGACACATATTTTATAATATGTGGCTTTTTAAAGACGGAATATTTGTTATTTTTATATTAGTTATAAGTGATATATAATTGTTTATGATGCGTTGAAATTCTTATATACTAGCATTCTTCTTATGTAACATATGTATTCCACAAATAATAGTGTATAAAAGCTGCAATAATTGAAAGTAGAAAAGTATAACGAATTTTTTTTTTCAAGTTTTGAGCGATAACTTATTATCAATTATTGTGATTTATTTTAATTTAAATTTTTGCTAATATTAAATTTTATTTAACGCAACTCATTAAATATGTTGAAAAATTGTAAAACGCATTTTAATGATTTGTACAAGGATTTTAATTTCCTATAGTATACCCTTTCTCTTGTAAGCTCGTCGTCGTATATATACTTGAACTAAATTGTAATACAAAAACAATAATTGGAAATGACAGTTATTGGTTGTCATAATGATAAAATAATTATCACCTTTCACGTTTACTAATTTTCAGCTAAACTGGAGCAGTGAAGTACGGTGTAAAGCCGCTCGTAATGCGTCTGCACAACATCGTGTTTATCAGAAATGTTTCGTCGCTCTACATGGTTAAAGCAACGCTAATATAAAATTAGAAGACATGGCCACGGTGTAATGAAATGAATTGAAGGACGGATTGAACGCGGGTCTTTGAAAATGCCTACTTTCGAAGAACGGAGATATTTAACGATTATATGTTGATATTTACAAGTGTAGGCTATTGAAAGTCTAATTAAATTTAGTTCTTCAATGAATTTTGGACACTTTGCAATATTGCTAGTTGAAGAACAAGCGACATTTTTCATGTCCCACGTTAGCGTGATCAGACTTTTAACACCGGATTTAATTCTATTACATTTTGCGTATATATTGTCACGCATTAAGATGCACGATCATTTCTTTGTCGCGGAAATAGTGAAATAAATGATGTCTTCTTTGTGGTACAAAGTATTTTATAAGTTGCTGTGATGTTTTTACATTCAGCAATCCTTTAAGAACGTAATTCGATAGAAGACGGATTCGATCTTGTTGTGTCTGTAAAGAACGTGGATTGGAGGAGATATATCTTGGTCCATGATTTATGATGATTTTTATAATTATTCTATATGATGAGTTCTAATTTTTAACGTCTTTTAATGCATTTTATTGCATTTCATGCGAGTTCTCGCGTTACAGAGTAGATATAATCTCCGACAATATACTAAAAGGAGGGTAAAAACGATTCCAGCCGTGCTGATCGCTTAGGATATATCGCTTTCATTATCATATTATCGCACCGCAGTATTTTACTTGACTTCTTTTCCTGCAAACATATCTGTTTGCGTTCGGATGACTGCCATATATTTTAAGAGCCACACTAACTTGGGACATAATATTATATAACTAGCTTTTAACAAATTGTTAAATATGCAGCGCCCTAAGGGAATATCACATTGAAGAATTATAAAGAAAATGTAATGCTAACAAGAGAGAGTTTCCTCCCTTCCCTTATCCCTTCCTCCTTACACGATTCCATATTCACACAATTCTGCAAAAGTATTTAAAATCTTTGGACTCGCGTAAATGATACAGTTTGTATTAAGTGAGCGCTTACGGTAAATTATTATAGCCGTGTTATATCATTGTTGCGAATCACTTGTATATCTCACTTAATTCCGACTCGACATTTGGCGTGACATGTGGACTATACTATTACTCTTTTGTAATTGTTAATTTTCTTTTTTAATATTTATCACGTTCATCTTGTTTTTCTTTCTTTTTAAAGTATAAAGATTCTTTATTGGGAAGTTCTGAGAACTTCTTCGCTTTGGGAAAATTTTTAGTTTAGTTCATTTTATAGGAACTATAATAATTTTTAGTAACGTGCAAGAAAAATATTACATTTTATTCGTTTCTCGGCTCGATGCGACTCGATCAATCAATTGATCCGGTGCACTTTGATCCTTCGAAACGTCTGCGATAGTCTCCTCAACTTTATGACTCATCGAATATTTGGGATATTTAAGTTCATATAGTATGAAAATTGTATTGTTAGCTAAGCTTATTAAAAGATTTGTATATACAAAGCTATATACACATACACACATACACAGACACACACATACATTGTCCGTCATAAGAATAATTCTAATCAAAACGATCGTACACCCGCTTTTATAATTTCATGCATGTGCATTTATAATTAGTGAAGAACGTTGAATATCAGAGTCGCATTGCTAAGCAAACAACATTTGGTATGTCATAGCTATGTGTTTTATATATAAATATATCTCTATAAATATATAAATAGAATGATGAAGAGCATTAAATTATAAGAAATAAAAATTATTATAATAGATAATATATATATATATATATATATATATATATATATATATAAAATAATTGTCGAATTTTTGACATGATGATTCTTTTCGTTTTAAAACGAAACCTGTCCTCCATATGTTCTCAACAAGAAAAATATCCGTGTTTTCAAGATAATTATATTATCAGTGATTATCAGCAAGATTAAATAAAAATTTCTTCGAGCATTCAACGGGATTGCTTTAAAACGAAAAGAATGTGCAATATGCATTAAATACTTGCTTAAATTAAATGTTTGGTTGTATATTTCAGATTGTTATTCTTTCGATACGTTAAAATTTGCGGCACAATATCTTTCTTCAGCGAAAAAAGTACTCGTTTCCTTCATAGCTAACGTTATATCATATTATTGACTCTATTAGTTTCATCTTCGCTTGTAAAACAGATTTGATATTCTCGCTTCATTCCTATCATTGTCATCGTGCGAGACACGAAAATGTAATTGTACACGCCGATTACTTTACTCTCAAACTTCGTTAAGGTGTCAACGTGTAATTTTTTAATGTGCCTTTTTACAGCTTCGTTGAGAAATAAAATGCGATCAAATATCAAGCATGATTGGTCTTAGCAAAAAGATCGTATAATAAGGATTCGACAGGCACAAGCAAACGCTCATGAATCCAAAAACTGAATCACGTAATCGTCTCGTGAATTTCGTTCTTTTCCCAATTCTTTCTATAATATTTCTTGCGAGCTGATCGCTTTCAGTCATGATTCAGATTAAGTGAACACGAACGAGTAAGGGAGATCTAATTTCAAATCCTGGTTGAGATGATGTTTTTAATAAATTCTTTATAGTATTTTGAAGATGCTTATTAGCAACAGCAATATTAAATTATATATCAATTTAATTTGTTATATTTATACGTACTCCACTTTCAGCTTATAGAATTATGTTTCAAAATCGACAAATAATCGGCAGTTTAAATTGGAAGAAAATTTACGTTATATTATAAAAATCATAATATTACATTATATTATAAAAAGTTACACAAAAATATTATTAGGCATCTATTTTGAATATTATCTTCTTTACTTATTTGTTAAACGAACGAATTTATTCCAATCGCGGCATCGTTCGCACTGATTCAGACAAGCTATGTTCGCATGCGTTCGCGTTCGTTCGATCTGGATCCCGCTCTTTCCGAATGGTTTGCCAAGATACGCGATTATAATAGTCGGTGACAACTCTCGGCTACAAAGTTGCGTTTGCGAAATTGGTTCACGTTAAATGTCAAACGCGGAAGCACGTGTTGGCACATAACGGCGCGAACACAGCACGCGGTATATCTATTTTTGACGGTATTGATTTCTGCACGACGTGCGAAGCTGACAGGCTTTAGAAAAAAAACTACGCCGTACAATAACTTTCGCCCTAGTTACATCTACCGTGAATTATCGAATTATCGGGAATAAGGCCCCGCAGACACAATAAAAGGCATGGACACGAAGAATAACACAAACAAAATTCAACCTATCAGAAATTGCTGTGCGTTGATTATATAACATATATAATCATAATAAATCATAAAGCATAATTTCTGGTACATTGAAATATATTGCCTGTGTTTTCTATTCCTACACTGAAAAAAAATGATTTGATTGTATTAACTAGAAGTACAAACAAAACGAATTTTGATCATATTAATCAGAATTCTGTTATAATTGAATTTCTGATTATCTCGATTAGAATGATTGATAGATTTTTCTAGTTGAATCTATCAGAATTAACAAATCTTTTTTCAGTATGTTGTTTGTACTTTTTATTGTGTCTGAATCTTAAAAGTGCACTCGTGGAACAATTCTCACGCTTCCCCAAAATATGAAAATGCCAATTTTTTGTATGAGAGGGAATATACGAACAAACGCAAGTTTTAGATTCTTCATAAAAAAAGAGACTGATAAACGTAATCGTTCATGACGCGATAATGCTTGTTGCTTTCTCATTTAATCAATTGTTTATCTCGGGGTGAGTAAGGTAAGATATCGTTCTTAAATGAACTGCTCTACAAGGGAATCATTTCAGAAAGGAAATTGATCTTTGTTTTTGAAATACGAAACATTCTGTAGCATTTTAATACAACTAAATGGAAGATTCTTGTTGCAATGGAGTCGAAACGGCAACGTATGCAGAATTGTTGCAGAAGTATTATATTCTTCAGTCGACAGATAAAGGCAATAAGAATAATTAAGCCAACATGCAGATGTCAATACGCAAGCGATATGCAAAAATAATATATATATATATATATATATATATATATATATATATATATATATACAATAGAGGTAATCCGATAATACGCGCTTTAAAGTCATGTTGAATGTTTCGGCCCCCAGTGTTGGAATCTTCCGTAATGATGAATCTGAAAATCAGAATTTAAATATCGCTATATACATAAAAGTCAGGCAAATATAAAAAATCATGATATATGCAGTCAGAATTTACATTGTCGTTACATCAATAAAGATAAATCCAAAATAAACATTGAATTTTTTTTATTATATATATACTATTAGTAATTTTATTACTTTTATTATTTATTAGTATCATTTTTTAGCAAAAAATTTTGGCTAATTTTAAAAAGAGAAGAAGCTATTATTTTTGATCCCCAATTTCTGTTAGAAAATATCTTAACTATAATTTCATATGCCATATAGTACGAAAAAAATCTGGAGTATCGTACATACATAATACAATATAAAATAGATAAAAATGCACATGATATAAAAAAGGAATGTTAGATTGCTATTTTGAAACCTTACATGAATTATACTGTCTAAAGTAGGCTTTGTGCCATTTTTCGCATTTTTAGAATAGTTTCTGGAGAAATTCAGTCTGAAAGAAATCAAGTCTGCCAAGATGTTAATGCTCAATAATAATCGATAATAATCAGTGATATTAAGAATTCTGGGCACAAAATATCATCTAATATTGTATCCGTGCAACACAATACAGTTGTTCTTTTCAATTGAATTCCCTATGTATTTTATTAATCATTCT
>Ga0157363_1001684_pt1 | contig 18766 bp, 16 predicted proteins | sample AttsexASBM1_FD_111477 | JGI IMG/M metagenome (GOLD analysis project Ga0157363, IMG submission 111477) | Fungus gardens microbial communities from leaf cutter ant in Ribeirão Preto, State of São Paulo, Brazil - Atta sexdens ASBM1 | ecosystem: Host-associated > Fungi > Mycelium > Unclassified ... | reverse complement strand
CTGTAATTACCCTGGGGGAGTGGTATCATATCCTGGCGCCAGACGGCAACAATGCATTTTTCTCAACTGGTATTGTTCCGTGAGTTCTCATAACATTTATTTGTCGAACGGCGCATTCACTCTGCCGTTGGCAGGGTACAGGACTCTGGCCTAATCAACGTAAAGGGAAGGTTCAATGGTGGTCCTCTCGGTAAGCATGTTTTGAAGTTAAACATATTAGATTTCAAATCATCAATTCAACCGTGGAAACTCCTTGAACTTTTATAGTTCCATTTGCCGTCGTCAACGTTGAACAAGGAAAGCGTTACAGGCTCCGTATCTTTGCTCTAGCTTGTCGGCCGTTCTTTACCTTCTCTATCGACAACCATAACATCACATTCATGGAGGCGGATGGCATTGAACATGATCCCGTTGAAGTTCAAAACATAGATATCTATACCGCTCAGCGAGTCTCTGCGATTCTCAATGCCAACCAACCAGTCAATAACTACTGGATACGAGCACCTCCAACTGGTGGTAATGCAGCTAACAATCCCAACTGTGCGATATCTTCTAGAAATTAATTGTCTATACTTTTCTAAAACAATATTCCAGTAAACACGAGTCTCACACTTGCTATCCTCCGATACCGAGGCGCAGCCGATGTTGACCCCACCACAACTAATCCCGGCGGGCCTAAACTGCTCGATCAGCAGATGCACGTAAGTATGGCTAGTACTTTTTGTATCATCAATTTTTGACCAAGTTATCCTCCAGCCCATCGCGGAAGTTGGCCCTGGGAAGGTATGTGGGCCCGAGTTTTCCTCGTTAGCATTGGTCCTTATTATATTACTAGCTCGGTGATGGTCCCCCTGATCGTCATATCACACTCAATATCGCTCAGGTGAGAATAACTATCACTTTTCTATCTTTTTGTCCTCAATCTCGCATAGCCCAACCCACCATTTTTCGACATTAACGGTATTTCCTACATTTCACCCACTGTCCCAGTCCTTCTCCAAATCTTGAGTGGTGCGAAGACACCACAAGATCTCCTCCCTTCAGAACAAATTTTCGTCGTCCCCAGGAATGCGTTGATTGAGGTCAACATCCCTGGAGCCGGCGCTCATCCATTCCATTGTACGTCGCTAAACAGTCCACTAGATGAGGCTTTCTCACTACCTTCATAGTGCATGGCCATGCCTTCGATGTCGTCTTACCATCCAATGATGACGTCTTCAATTTCAAGAAGTCAGTACCCAACCGTGGTTTCATTCATGAAGAGATTTCTCACTGATTGACAGTCCTCTACGTCGCGACGTGTATCCTATCAATGGTGGCAATACTACATTCCGATTTTGTAAGTGCTCAGAACTGTATTTCTTTCACTTTTATTCAAAGCCTTTCCAGTAACCGATAATCCGGGTGCTTGGTTCTTGCACTGGTACGTTCCTTGGCTCCTAGGCACCGATCGCGGTATTAATTCGTGTCTTTCCTGTTTAGTCATATTGATTGGCACCTGGAAGCTGGTCTTGCGGTCGTATTTGCTGAAGCACCAGAGGACAATGTCGAGGGCCCAGCGTCCCAAATCACTCCTCAGGATTGGAAGGATCTCTGCCCAGAATTCGACGACCTTGCTCCCACGGATCAGTAATCATATCCAAGTTTCTCCAGCTTCTTTGTATTGTTCAAGTGATTTAATTCATCCTACTGAATCATTTGTCCATTATTTTGTACGCGATAAAACATAAGGAGCTAACTTTATGAACATCGGAGTATGAGTCATAATGTAATCAAACCACCCTCCGTCCTTTCAAGGTTAAATCCATATCCAACTGTGATAGTCGTTAGAGAGCCTAATTTGCCGTTGCCGCATCAGCATATTTGCATTCTGACAGTAGTAGATGTCTGGATTCATAGCATTGCATGTTGGAATGAACAGAGTGCACAGCAGCTTGGTGCAGTGTGGACAACTGGCAACCACTTACCTGTGGCGTATACTTCTTATAGGGAGCTGAAAGCGAGCAACGAAGAGAGACCAGTAGTATTGTTCAAGGCGAGCGCGACTACATAAATTTTCCTATCGACTACCTGACTATGTCATAGTGCTTACTAAGCGGAGTGCTTCGCAACACTCCCACTCCCCTTTGCTTGAGGCTTCAGCTGTTAAGTCAAAATATCAGGGTTCTCTTTCCCATCAATGTGATATGGTTTAACTTGTTCATCCTCAATGATCTCTTATGTAGTGATAGTGAATATCAATGTGTTTGGAGTGCTTTTCTTGTATAGTGTTAGATCCCCAGAAAAGTGAGCCAAGATTATCGCCATAAATAGGAGGAGTTGGGACATTAAAACTGACCTCATTGAGAAGGCTTTTTGCCCAGGCAAGCTGATGGCCACAATCAGAGAGGGCCATGTATTCAGCCTCAGTTAAAGACAGGGCTACTGTCTTTTGCTGGTGGCTCATCCAGAATGTTACTCCTCAAGCCATTAGAGTAAAGTAGACAGTCACAGATTTACATGATTCTGGATCTTATGCCCAATCTGGGTCAGAGTGAGCTACAATAGACTATCTGATACTTGCAAGTATTGAGCAAGTACCTACAGAGGTGCAATCCTACTCAATAATGCTCATTTGAAGGATTTGCCATCTGTTGAGCAATTTTGACTACAGCAAATCCTATGTCAGGATGTGAGCCAATCATTAGATATATTAGAGATCCAACCATTTGCTAGTACTTTTTAACAAAAATTGGGATCACATTGTTTATTGTTGGGTTTAAGCACATAGCCCAGTGGGAGTAGGGTTCTTGTTGGGTTGGTTGTTACATTGAATTGTGTTAAGACTTTGTTCAAGTACTCAGACTAGTCTACAAAGATCTTTTGATCCTTGCAATTACAATTTATATACATTCCAAGAAACTCTTTAGTTTCTCCAAGATCATGGCATTTCTATTTTGTCATAAATTTTTGCTTCAACTCTAACAGGAGTGGGGGATCTTTTGAACTCATGAAGCAAACATCATTGACATAGACAATTGCTATAACTAGCTCTCTAATCTTTTTATCAATGAAGTAATACATACCAGTATTGTTATGGTGCACTTGGACACTAATATTTTTCTTTTTCTGTTATTGACAATGAAGAGACATGTGACTATGGTCACATGACATATCACATGATATGAGGTCACAGGCCTAGAATGGGTGAGAATGGACTAGAAGGATGATGTCAAGAAGTATGTTAACAGCATGTCTACCTCATGGTATACACATGGTACACTCATGGATGACACATAGACTTTAGGGTAGGGTTAATTATTAGTAGCACAGACCATCTGTAACTTATATAAAAAGGGCAGCAATTCAGCAGAGACTCCTTGTCAAGTTCTTTTGTAATCCCCACATCAATAGCCTACTAAGAGCTTTACTAATTTGTGTGATTATTGGACTTTGTGTCTAGTAGTTACCACAACAAGCATCAGATTTGTATTACTTAAATTCTAGGGTTAACATTGACTTAGTCATAGTCTGCGACCAAGATAAGCTAGTCTAATTAAGGCCATACAATGCTTTGTGAAGTTGTCAGACTTTTTTTTCTTTACCAGGTAGCTTAAAACCTTCAGGCTACTCTATATAGATTTCCTCATTCAGATTACTATAAAGGTAGGTAGAGTTTATATCAACATTATGGATATTCTAATATTCAAGGGTAGCAACAGCTAGAAATGGACATGCTGTTTCATAGTGGACAACTAGAGAGAATAATTCATCAAAGTTGATTCCTTCAACCTAAGAAAATTCTTTTGCAACAAGTCAAGATCTATAATGACCATTAGACTTGATGTTGAATATCCAGTGATTCTTGATCACTTTTCTTCTCTTAGGGAGGTTTACAACTTCATAGACATTTCTATCCTTAAGTGATTTTAGCTCCTCAAAACAAGACTCAAGCCACTTCTTTTGAATATTAGCTGGTAATCTAGTAACATCTCCAAGGTTTTTGAGAATTGGGCAAGACTCTGTTGTATGTTATGCTAAGAGAAAGCAAATTTGCTCTACTCTCCCTTCTCTTGCAAGATATGCCAGGTGATTAGTGATGGCTGGCTCAGCTGATTCACTTATAGGAGGTGGAGTGTTCATTCTACTTTCATCATTATCAGAGAAATATCTTATATTCTGATGAATCATTTGTGATTTCTGATGAGCATTTTCATGCCTATCGTAGGCCATGTTAGGATTGGGGAACCTCCTACTTGGCTGCCATAAAGGGTTCCATAGAATATTAGTAGGATGCTCTCATTCTCTATAAATGTTTCCTTCTCTGAGAGGTATCTGAGTTTAGTACTTAGATCTCCTTAATTTAGAACCTTCTTATAGTATCTGTAGACTAGGTTGCAAAGGTCGTTGAGGGCTAGGTAGTTGCATCTCAATATCAGAGTCAACATCATTTGTCTCTTCAATCTCTACCATATGTTTTTTAGGCTCTGGAGTAGGTGGAGGGGAAGTAGACTTATAAAAGAGAGGAGGTGAAGGAGAATGAGTGGGAGGATTGTTTTGAATGGGAGGAATAGGTATGTGTGGAATAGGTACTGGAGCAAGTCCATCTTTTTCAGAAGAGTTAGATATTAATGACTCTGTCTCTGGACTTGTTTTATCTAATAACTCATTATATAATTTGCACTATTTTGCATGGGAGTTAGTGCATTTAGAAGAAAGTTCCTCATCAAAGATGGCATGTATAGAGTGGAAAATGGTATTTCTTTGTATATGCTGTATGAAGCAGTATCTATTGTCCTCATATCTAATGAATATCATCAATTCAGAGTGTGGTGCAAGTTTGTTGGCATGGATTCCAGTAGAGAGTAATACATAGGCTCCATAGCCAAAGACATAAAAGTGTGATGTTTTGGGTTTGTTTCCCAAGAAGATCTCTTGAGGTGTTTTCCACTTGAGATGTCTGATAGGTATACAATTGTATACATAAGCCACAGTTACTATTGTAAACTTCCACCAGAAATCTGGTAGACATGCTTCAAGTTGTATTGATTATGTCTTTTCAAGCAAAGTATGGTTCAATTGTTCAGCACGACCATTTTGTTGGTGTACATATAAAGTATTAGTTTCATGGATAACCCCTTGCTCTCTTAGAAAGGATTGTAATTCCAATGTTACATATTCCCCCCCATTATCAGTATGTAGTCTCTTTATAGAATGGAAAGTAGTATTTGACCACATCTAGAAAATGGACTTGATTGCATCTACAGCCTCAGACTTTTTGCACAGAAAAGCAATGTTGCAAAAAGAGGAATGGTCATCAAGGAATGTAATTATCCACTTGTATTTTGAATAAGACAGAGTGGGGAGTTCAAAGAGATCTGAGTGAATCAATTCTAGAGGCTCACTGGAGTGAGTAGGGTTTTCAGAGAAATTGTATTGGTGTATCTTTCCAAGAGTGCAGTTATGACAGACATGTTTCTGTGTTGGGAAACAGATCTTCTTTGCATCTTCAACATTGTCAAGAACATAATGTATAACCTCATCAGAGGCATGTCCAAAGTAATGATGCAAAGTCTCAAAGTCTAGATGTCTTGTTACAAGGTTTATATGATTGGGGACATCATGTTTGAGAATGCAAGTCTTTACAATCTGGATGTTGCCCCAGAGGTTGAGGGTAGTCAACAAAACAGTATCACTAGACCTATTATGAAAAGTGAAACTACTTTTATCACCTTCTGCTCTCAACCCAGACTAAAGAATCTGCCTAGTGGAGAGGAGATATATCTGCATACTAGAAATACAATATACTAGCCATAGTTTTGATATAGCAACCTTTGTAGTCCCTTTCTCAGGATCAAAGATTTCATGTTCAATCAGAATGGTGCCAGAAGCAACCATAAATAGCAGTACTTTTGAGTTTGTAGTCTCAACTCAGCTATAATTATACAGAGTCATATTAACAAAGTCAGACTCAAATGGAGTAAAGTGAATAGAGGCACCAGAGTCTAAGAACCATTCATCTTTATAAAAGCTGCCATAAGATGCTTTTTTACTCTTACATAAAGAGCATAGTGCCTTTTCACATTTAGAGAGATTCATAGCAATAGGTGAGTTAGGCAGAACAAATTCATTTTGGCTTGAAGCCATACATGCATAATTAACTCTACTTGACCCTATAAAGTCCCCATTTACAATATCTACATTGGTGCAGGATTAGATGGACTGAGTCAAGGAATTCAGTGAATCATTAACTTGGAAGGGGAAAGATACATACAGTTGGTTATCATGAGTCCAACTATCTAATTCATATCTATCATTGCTCTCTAGGAAAACCACATAATCATCATTATCTACCCACCTTTTGGGAATAGTTGCTGTAAGTGAATCAACCTCCATAGGAGGAGGATTTTTAGCAGGCAATTCTATGATTTTAGAGGTTGAGGTCTTAGTAGATGGGTTAGGAAACTTCTTCTCCAAGTAATTTTTATAGAATCTCAGTGCTTGTACTTTTGCTTGTGCTTAAGGTCCTCAAATAGTACCACTTTGAGAAGTATGCACTGTAAAAAGATGATCAGCAAGTTAAAGAACTATGATTGAAGGCTTAGGAGGGAGAGAGTAGATTGATAAAGAGATAGTGGTCATGCTTGCAAAGATAATAGCACTATTTGTCTAGTAGATGTTGCTACTGTCATCATTCTGGTTTTTTATTTCATCTGCTTGGTGAGCATTGCCATTATTTTTGCCTTGGTTATTTTTCTTTTTCTTCTTTTGTTACTCAAAAGAGCTCTCACTTTGCAATTGTTATTGCTGCTGGAAGTTCTTTTTCTACTGAGAGGGTTTATCTCCACATGGGATACCAGAATAGCAAGCAGCATTAGCAGTGTTAGTCCACCTAGAGAATTCTGTCTAGATAAAAGAATGTACAACATTCCAGGTAAGATCAGAGATGGATATATGGAAGGAAAGGATAGAGGTGGAAATGGAGTCCCACAAGTGAGGGATTGCAGATAGAAGAGTCATTACTCTCAAAGCAGAGGGAACATCACAGTTATTCCTATGAAGTCTTATATGAAAGGAATCAAGCTCAGAAATTTGGAAAGCAGTGTCCTGGTTATCAGAGATTTAGAAGATAATTGTTCTCTGGTAATCAGCAAAAATTGAAGCTGGACCATATGTTTCCATAAAGTTCCAAAGATGAGCCCAAAGGGTCTCAGCATTAGGCTGACCATGCATTAATAAGTTATCTAGTAAGATAAAGTTAAGAACAGCTAGAGCTTGAGATCTCAAGAAGTTTCTCCTAGCTATCTTATACACACCAGTGGTCTGAGGGAGTGCTGAAGCATTTAGTATGTCATTAGCAGTAAAGACAGCTCTAGGATAGGTAATGAGAGCAAGAGTTGATTTAACATGAATTTCCCAGAAAGAGTAGCTAGCAGGGCCAGTAAGTTTGGAGAAAGTAGCAACAAAGTTAACTATTGTTATCAATAAAGATAATCAGTATAGGTTAGGGAGCAAATGCAGACAGCTAAAGCACAGATTTTCAACCCAACCAGTGATAAGCCATCAGCACATATAAGAAGATCCTGTAGGCATGAAGTGATTCAGAATCAGCTTGATTTATAACAGGCCTAGAAGTAACAAGGTGTCAGCTTGCTAGTAAGGTTGGTCAAGTTCTTTTTATTAATAGGAAAAAGTCTAAGGGAGGCTAGCTAAGGATGAAGGTAACTGGGGCCTATAACATGTTGGAAGAAACAGAGTGCATAGTAGCATGGTGCAGTGTGGACAGCTGGCAACCACTTACTTGTAGTATATACTTCTTATAGGGAGCTAAAAGTAAGTAACAAGGAGAGACTATTAGTATTGTTTAAGGCAAGCATGACTACATAAATTTTTCTATTGACTACCTGATTAGGACTATGTACTTACTAAGCAGAGTGCTTTGCAACATTGTATTGATTCAAAAGATATCTTAGGTCTAGCTATTGTACAAAAAAATATGTTGGGTACCTTAGTTACCTATCACATATATAGGCTAAAATATTTTATGGTATAGCTAATGTACAAAAGACAGGACCTATTTTATGAATTGTATCATACATATCTATTGTCAAGAACAGAAGAAGTGGACTTAACATTTTTATTCTTCTTTCTCATTTTTATTTTATTTTTCAACTTAGTTTCTCTTATTCCATTTTTAGAACTAGGGTTAGGGTTAGAATGACAAGGTCACATGGTCACACTGCAGGTCACATCAGATAACATGGTCACAAGTCACATGATGCATGGAAGGGTGTAGAAGGTTCTGGAAAAATGATATCATACAACGTGTTGATCTTAAGGCATACACATGGTCAGTTAGGGTAGGCTAGAAATAGCTCGCATGGACCATTAGGTATTGGTATATAAGGTAGATGATCCTGTACAGAGCTCTCTATCAAGTTCTCTTGTGTAAACCCTATACAAGGTTGTTATGACCTTAGCTAAAGCTCAGGTTGCAATCTTAGGCAAAGATTGAGAAGAAGTAAGGAATTTATACAATTGGTAAAGCGTAAGGATACAGGAATGTATCTATGCTATTTATGTGAGTCCATAGTTCAGCAACAAGACATATATGAGGCTCAAAACATGAGGAAACCACAATGATAAGATAAGATAACAACACCTACTGCATGAGGCGCTGACTGAGACTACATGTGGTGCAGCCAATCATATCATCATACCCTTTACCCTTATCCATGCATTCTCCAGGAGGCATTGATTGTAACAATACTCCCGTTTTAGCATTCATATCCTCATAAATCAACTCAGAACTTCTAATTCTCCAATGACATGTGTGGCCACTATCTTTTTGCTAGGGCCTATGATGATCTGTTGCAGGTTATCAATGGCAATGAAATAGGGTTCATGTGGTGGGCCTCCTTGGAACATTTTGATGTGATACCCGTTCCTTGAGGTGTCTGTATTGTATTTCGTCTCCATGAATGCAGTTGCCACCTTTTTCCAAAATGTAGGATCTTGCTCTCCTCTGGATTTGAGTGATTGATAGTGAGGTGGGGGTTGGAATATTCTTGTCTGCAATGGGGTTCATACAAACTTCATATACTTGCTGAGGTTTTCAACTTCTTCAGTTATGAAGCTTGTTTGTGATGTCAATGATGATGTTGCTGTAGAGACTTCATATGGCTTAATGAGTATAACTTCTTTGTCCTCTACCCTCCCTTCCTTTTCCTGTCTCTCTTTATTCTTATAGAGTTCTTGTATCTCCTGAATATTCTCCTCCATGTATTTGTTGTCTTTTCCTTTATATCAATCTAATTTGTCAGCAAGCATTCTCTGTATTTGAAACGCTCTTTCATCCATGTCACTTTGTACCACATATTGAAGGTCCTCTGATATTTGCGTAATGTTCGTAGTGTTGATTACTCGATTGTTGATACTAGCTGCTAGAATTGTTTCCTCTATCTCTGTGATTGTTATATTGGTTTCTTCTGCTATTTTCTTCATATTCTTTAGCATCTTCTGCACATTAATTATTGTCTCTATTCCTTTCAACATTTTGTGATATAGTCTTGTCCAGTCTTCTCTTTCTCTCTTCATTATGTGTGCTTGGTCCACATTGTTTAATTTCCTTGAGATGTAAGGGTTGGGGGAAGCAGGAGCTGTTGTGTAGTTATTGTTCTGGGAAGACATGTTCTTTGTGTTGCTGTAGTAGTTCGAGTGAATACTTTGGCTGTCAAAATGGAGTTTTACCCCCCCTCTTTATAGGTTTTGACTCGAACACCTTGCCCAATAGTCTTCTATTGCTTTTCTTGAATGAGGCAATCCTGTTTCAGCTATCCATTGATCATGTTCGTCTCTGTAACCCTTCCAATGCACCAAGTACTGCACCTCTTTTCCTCATTTCCGATGCTTCCTGACTTCTTCTATTTCATATTCTTCTTCTTCATTAATGATCATTGGTGGAGGTGCCGGTTCTATGTATTGTCATTTGAATTTTGGTTCTGTGCATTGTGTTAGCAGGTCTTCATTAAAAACGTTGTGAATCATCCATCTTTCTGGAAGCTCTAGTTCAAATGCTCCCGATCCAATGTCTTTTGAGATTCTAAATGGTCCATATCTTTTGTTATCCAGCTTCTTTGAGGGTCAGTTCGAATGGATATTTTTGTTTTCTAACCACATGTTGTCTCCAACTTTCAATCCTTGAGAATTTCTTCTTTTCTTGTCGAACTGCTTCTTCATGTTCTTCTGCACTTCCTCCATTGCTTTAGTTGCCTGTTCCCAACTCTCCTGTAGTCCAACAAGGAAATCTTCTACTCTTGGAATATCCGTCTGGACCACAAGGTTGCCTTTCCAGGGATGTCTTCCAAAGTTCAATTCGAATGGAGTCCATTCTGTTGCCGCATGTTTCTTGTCATTGTATTGGAATTCTGCCATAGCTAACCAATTTGTTCAATCATCTTGTTGGTAATTCACATAGTGTCACAGAAACATTCCTATCTCTTGATTGATCCTTTCAGTTTGACCATCCATTTGAGGATGATATGCTGTCGATAGTTGTCTTTTCGTTCCCAGTGATTTTGTGAATTCCTCCATAAATTTCGATACAAACTGTGGTCCTCTGTCACTTAAGATTTTCCTAGGTACTCCATGCAGTTTCCAGATGTCGTCTCGGTAGATCTTTGCTATCCCTTCAGATGAGATATTCATTGTAGTTGCCTTCAAATGAATCATCTTTGTGAACTGGTCTATGATAACCACTATAGCATCCATTCCATTTGATTTTGGTAAAGGTTCAATAATGTCGATGCTGATTTCCTACCATGGTCCTTGGGATATATCTAATGGATGCAATTCTCCTGCTTTCTTTTGATGTTGGACTTTGTTTTGTTGGCATTTGAAACATCCTTGTATGTAGTTCTTGACATCTTCCCTTAGTCCTGGCCACCAGTATGTTCTCTTGATTAATTCCATCATTCTGTGTTGTCCTGGATGTCCTATGTCAGCTTCGTCGTGATTTTCTTTCAAGATCGTTTCTCTGGTTTTCCTGTTATTTGGCACATAGATCCTTCCATCCATGTAAACGATTCCATCTTCTTCCCAGGTTAAACCGTCCTTCTTTCTTAATGCTTGGGTTACTTCTCTTTTTCTTGTCGTGTTTCTCCTGATCTCCTTCAGTATGTTGCTTTCCTCTGCTGTTGCTTTCCTTTTGATCATTGTAATTTCTGCCATTGTCCTTCATTGCCATAATTCTTCCTTTAATAGTTGGACATCCTTGTTGTCTTCCTTGGTGTCTACCTGCTCCTTTCGTGATAAGATGTCTGCTTTCGTATTTGTCTTTCCCGGTATGTGCTTCAATGTGAAGTCGTAATCTTGTAATTTCAAATACCATTGAGCCTGTCGTCCATTTAATTTGTGTGGCTCTCTGAAGTACTTGAGGTTTTCATGATCCATCCAGACTTCAAAAGGTTCTGCTGCATCCAATAGGTATTGTCTCCATTTTGTGAGAGCTTCTACTATTGCTAGTAGTTTTTTGTCATAGATCTTGTAATTTCGTTCTGCTGGTTGCATCGTTCTTGATAAAAATGCTATGGGTTTCCACTTCCCATTTTGTTCTTGGAATAGTACTCCTCCTATAGCATGTCCTGAGGCATCTGTCTCCACTCTAAATTTTCCTTCTCTTCTGGGTAAAGAAAGAACTAGTTGACTTGTGATCTTCTCTTTGAGTTCATCAAATGCTTTCTGGTGTTCATCTTCCCATTTCCAGTCCTTCTTGCCTTTCAATTCATTCAGTGGTTTTGCCGTGTGACTGAAGTTCCAGATGAAACGTCAATAGAAATTTACAAATCTGAGGAAACTCTCTACATTCTTGATCCTTGTCGCTGTTTTCCATTCCTTTACAGCTTTGACCTTTTCTTGTTCCATTTTGACCTGCCCCTTTCCAACTACCACTCCTAAGATGGATATCTCTTCCATATCGAAATCACATTTTGATCGTTTAAAACACAGTTGGTGTTTCTCTGCTATCTTCAGAAATCTGATTGTCCGTTCTTCTAGTTCTTCTTTTGTCCTTGCTGGGATTACAAAATAATCCATGTAATTTGCTAGTATGCCTTCATGAAGGAGTTCCCGGAATATGCTTTTCATCATCCTTTGAAAGGTTCCCGGTGAGTTGCATAGTCTGAAATACATTACTCGCAGTTTGAATAGTCCTTTGTTAGTCAAGAATGCAGTCTTCCATTCATCTCCTTCTTTGATTTGTACGTTGTTGTATTCCCAAATCAAATCTAGTTTATTGAAGTATCTTGCTTCCTTGAGTTTGTTGATAACTTCTCCAATTAGAGGTAGTGGCATTTTGTCCTTTATAGTGATCTGGTTTAACTTCCTGTAATCTTGAACCAGCTGTAATGAACCATCTTTCTTTGGAATATAGAAACAAGGTGCTGTGTATCTCAACTTTGATTCCACAATGAGTCCAGCTTTGAGTTGTTCGTCCAACTATTGGTTTAATGCTTCTTCTTCTTTTAATGTCATTGCATAGGCCTTTGCATTTAATTTCTTTGGTGCTTCGTCCATTAGGTTTATTTCATGGTCCCATTCACGTCTTTCTGGTAGCTTTTCGAACTTCTTTTTGTTGAACAGATGTGTATAGGGTCGAATATATTCGGGTAATTCTTCTAGATTCGTCTTGTCTAGTTCTTTTCCAATTTCTCCGGTGTTCTGTTCCTGATTTTCCTTTGTTTCCATTGCCTTGGTTTGCCTAGAATTAAATCGTATGTCCTTGTGCGTCATTGTACAGTTTCCTGGGCATCTTGTGAATTTGATGGTTCCGTTTTTCCAGTTGACTTCTGGGTTATGTTTAACCAGCCAGTTGTGTCCTAAGAACATGTCCGTTCTGTCCAAGTCTGTTACTGCTGCTTCCAGGGTTTCCTTATGTCTGTTGATCTCGATTTCTAGAGGCGCCACCTTGGTTATCTCTCCGTTCTTTGTTCCATCGGCGTTGAATACCTCAAAAGAGAAGTCTATTGGTTTCGTTTGAATTCTCTTGTCCTTGACTAGTTGTTCATCAATTCCCGTATGTGTGCACTCTGAGTCCACCAGTGCCTTTACTTTCAGGGTTTTTCTGTTCTTTGTCTTGACTTCTGCTTGCATGTTTAATTCCCTCTTTCTCTTGCTGGTTTGGCAATTTGGAATAAAATATTTATTCTGGGAATTTACATGGGAGATCTCTTGTACCGTGCCTACTCGAGATTGTCGTCAAAACCCTCCTCCTTCTGGTCTTCTTCATTGTTAGATTCTTTCTGAACTTTTCATGTCTTCATTGTCTGTTTACTTTTGCAGTCCTTGGCTATGTGCCCTTTTTTTTCACATTTGAAACAAGTTCATGTCTCTCATTCTTTCTTCTCTGCTCGGCACTCCTTTGCCATGTGGCCATATTTATTGTAGTTAAAACACTTTGGTTTTCCATCTTTAAAGTTATGTCGTCCTTCTGTTGATTTGTACCCTTGTCCTACTGAGGTTATTGCCACTTTCCACTCTTTGAGTGACTTTGGCATCGCTATGGGTGGGTATCTCAGTATTGTCTTGATAATGTCTTGTTGTACATTCTTTTTTAGTAAGAAGATCACATGTAGTTCGTCTGTATCTGCTTTTGTGGCTAAAGCGTCGAATTCAATCATGAAATCCGCTGTATTTCTTTTTCCTTGTTTGAAGGTTTCGATCTTCCATTCAGCATCTGCTGCTTTAGATTTGTCACTGAACATTGTCTTGATCTCTTTTACGAACTCATCCCAGTTCTGGGTATCGTTTTCTTCATCTAGCTCATCGAGCTTCTTCTGTGCATAGATTCCCGCTACACCTCCTCTGAGGTGAGCTAGGATCGCTGTGATCCTATCATCTGTTCTGTTGACTCTGTTGCTTTTGAGGAATAACCTAATCCCTCTCCACCAGTCTTCAAATTTTGTTCGGTCACTGTCAAACCACACTGGGTCTAGGACTATGCTTTTTGGCATTCCTGCTGACTCGTTTACTGCTAGTATTGCTGCTGGTGCTGTTGACATCTCTGTGTCCATTGGTTCGTAGTTTGTTGAGGCTTTTTTGTTGATCTGTAAAGATCCTAGTCGTTCTGACAATACCTCTATATCATTTGTTCTTCTTAAACTCATCTTGGTTCCTCGTAGTTTTACACTACATGTGTTTCGTTTCCCAACAGGTAACTCTGTCTAGTATCGTTCATATATACCTCTCTTGCAAGGTGAGCTCGTCGATGCTTTACCAAATGTTACAACCTTAGCTAAAGCTCAGGTTGCAATCTTAGGCAAAGATTGAGAAGAAGTAAGGGATTTATGCAATTGGTAAAGCGTAAGGATACAGGAATGTATCTATGCTATTTATGTGAGTCCATAGTTCAGCAACAAGACATATATGAGGCTCAAAACATGAGGAAACCACAATGATAAGGTAAGGTAACAACACCTACTGCATGAGGCGCTGACTGAGACTACATGTGGTGCAGCCGATCATATCGTCATACCCTTTACCCATGTCCATGCATTCTCCAGGAGGCATTGATCATAACAAAGATTCTTCTTTGGTCCAGCACTAAGAGCTTAAGTCGTAACATCTATACTAATATGCATTTTGTATTGAATAAACATTCATACTTATAACTAGTACAGTATAACTAAGTGATATACACTTGCAAGTTGCTCAAGTATTATCTATTTACATTTTATATTAGTGTAGCCTACATGCTGCTTATATATATAGTTCTTTTTTTAGAATAGATTATTAATAGACATATTCTGTGGAGTATATAAATCTTAGTAGATACACTAGTTCAAGTTATGTCCACTTGTTTATATCACTCAAATCAAGCTCTTTACTAACAGCTTTTACTAAATTTGTAAGTAGTTGTCAGTTGTCTATACTTATCAGAGTTAAAGATAGTGGACTTTATTTATTTTCTTTTTCTTATTTATTTTCTTATTTTTGAACTTAGGGTTAAAGGTTAATATGACATTACAAACTGTCACATAGAAAAATATAGAAGGTTCTAGAATAATGATATCATATAATATATTTACTATATATTAATTTTATAGATTACACATAGTCTTCAGAGTAGGTTAGATAAGGTCTTGCACAGACTAACTAGCTAGTGTATATAAGGTAGACACTTTGTACTTGGAACTCTATTGAGTTTTCTTGTGTAAATTCTATACAAGGTCTTTTTTTTGACTAGTTACTAAGTCTTAAGTCATAACAACACTATACTATTCTGTTGTACTTTGTTTCTTCTAACAGGTTGTGAGCTCCAGTTATCTTCTAGTAGTGTAGTTATATTTTATAGCTATCTAGCTACTACAAGTTATAATAACCAAGATGCCTTATTAGCCAGTTTTAGAGCTAACAAACAAGTTTATTCAAGAAAGAGACCTTAAACTTGTTATATCACAAGGTGCTTCCTAGGGATTGTCTTTGCTTCTTCTACCTCTAAAAATACTTCTTCTGAGGCCTTAGTATTATAGTGTGCTTGGATTCTTATATTTTATTGCTATTTTATTATATTTTTTGTAACGACCTTAAGCTTGAGCTTAGGTTGCAACTGTTATGGAACGCTTTGGACATGAAGAATTTTTATTTTCTTTTTCTTTTATTTTCTGACTTTATAGGAATTTTGTTTTCTTTTTCTTTTTCTTTTCTTTTAGACGATGAAGAGGCATATGACAAGGAAGTCACATGACAGGTCACATGATGTGATGTCATAGGCCTAGAACCTGGGGGAAGAATCTAGAAGGTGACGTCAGGGCACATGGAGTATGCATGGTGGCCTTGAGTAAGAAGTGAGGCGAGCATGAGGTTGAAGCATGGACTATAGGGCAGGTTTAAACATTAGTAGCACGGACCCATGAACCATCTGTATAAATAGGACCTTAATTAAGAAGAGGCTCCTTGTCGAGTTCTCTTGTGAATTCCCCACTTGATATCCAACTAAGAGATTTACCATTTGTGTGATCATTTGTTTTCGTGATAAGTGGTTGCCACAACAGCAACTAAGGCAATGACTTGAGAAAAAATAAGGGATATGTAGAATTGGTAAAGCGTAAGGATACATGAGTGTATCTATGCTATTTATACAAGTCCATAGTTCAACAATGAGATATACATGAGGATTAAAACATGAAGAGACCACAAGGATAAAGTAAGGTAACTTCTGCATGAGGTGCTGACTGAGACTACATGTGGCGCAGCCGATTATATCGTCATACCCTTTACCCATATCCATGCTGTCTCCAGGAGGTATTGATCATAACATTTTTATTTCTTTCTTAGTTAATGAAGAGATATGTGACCATAGTCACATGACACATGATATGACATTATAGATCTAGAATATAGTAGAAGAGACTAGAAAAATAATTATTTTGTTTTATTTTAATTTTAATTTAATTTTTCTATTTGGAACTTAAGGATATATTGTATTAAAGTCCACTAGTGTCTTGTAAATATAAACCTTTGTAGATATACTAGATAGTTGTTTTTTGAGTAGCAGTTCTATACTGTTGGTTTACTTGTGATCAGTCTATGTAGAAGAATAACAAGTGTTATTAAAATCTTATTTAGAGTAGAACAACTTTTTTAGATCAAAATTATATATATTTTTCTTAGGGTAGTAGTTAGTTAAGTAATCAGTAAACAGTGTGAGGTAGAACAAGAGAAAAGTTTACTAGTACTTACAGAGATTTAGTCTAGTTCAGAATACAACTTTGAGAGCAAGGCCAATACTAGCTTTTCTCCATTACTATTATATATGTTACAACTTAAGCCAAAGAGTTAGCCAAAAAAGAAATCTTATATAGTGTTTATATAAGAGAACTTAATGGAGTTTTAAGTATAAAGTATCTATCTTATTAATATATAATAAACATGCTATATAATATTATTGTTCTAGAACTTTTTATATCTTTTTGCATAACACATGATTTTGTGACTGACTGTGACATATGATTGTTATATGATACAGTGTTATGTTTTGTGACAGTTTGTGACAGTTTGTAACATCACACTAACTCCTAATTCTAAGTTCAAAATAAAAAAATAAATAGAAATTAAAAAAATAAGCAGAGTCTGCTATCTTTAATTCTGATAATATACCTCTTTACTCCCTACACCACCACTTCTACTATTATTATCCTTACCAATTAATCTACTTCCCATTACAACATAAGCTAATATAACTCAATAAATCAATTATTACTACAAATGAGACAACAGGTAAACAACAGATAGAGCAGATAACAGCATTATGTTGCAGCAACTAACACTAGTAGTGTAGTTGTGAATGATAAACTTGATTTTATTCTATTTCTCTTTTCCTTTATTTTATATTTTGAGTTTATTTTCTTTTTTTTCTTTATTTTGGACTTAGATAAAAGTATGATGTCATGTGTGACAGTCACGAAACATGACAATTGTCACAGGGTTGTCACATATGTCACAGTTATGATTACACAATCATTTGATATAAAAAAGGTTATAGAAGATTCTAAAACAGATAATATTATATAGTATAATAACAACATGTTGACCTTATAGCAAGCATATGTACTTTAGGGTAGGTTAGTAGTAGTGTATGCACAGACCAAAATTTGTAGTATATAAGGTAGACTAGTTTGTACTTGGAACTTTATTGAGTTCTTTTGTATTACTCAATACAAAAGTTATTCTTGTCAAGAATGCAAGAAGTAGACTTAACTTTTCTTATTTTTACTTTCTTTTTGATTTATTTTCCTTTATTCTATTTTTAGAACTAGGGTTAGGGCTAAAATAATGAGATCATGCTGTCACCCAGCAGGTCATATCAGATGGCATAGTCACAAGTCACATGATGTATGGAAGGATGTAGAATATTCTGGAAGAGATGATGTCATACAACATGTGATGCACATGGTGACCTTAAGACATACACATAGTCGTTTAGAGTAGGCTAGAAATAGCTTGCATGGACCATTAAGTACTAGTATATAAGGTAGACAATCTTGTACAGAGTTCTTTATTGAGTTCTCTTGTATAACCCTATACAAGGTTTCTTCTTTTGTTCAGTGCTAAAGACTTAAGTTTGTAACAATCCTTTACCCTTACACAAAGTCTTAAGTCATAACAAGTAATAGCAAAAACACACAAATCTACATAGAACCAGTATATCTCTGTCATTATTTTACAAGAGAAACTTGATAGAGAATCTCTTACTATATTATATACTATATAATCTATTCTAATATCTATGTATTGTCTATGAGTCTACTATGCCTTAACTATATGATAGATATGTTATAGCTATATTTCTGACATCATTGTATTAGATCCTTTTACTACCTTTTAGATCTATGATGCCACTTCATATACTGTAGTCACATGATTCTCCTTTGCTAAATAAAATAAAACTAAAAAGAACTAAAACTAAAAGAAAACAATAACAAAAGAAATAAAATATGTTAAAATAAAACCATATTAAAAGAAATTGAGTCTAGGATGTATCACATTACAAGCATTGGTGATGGTATAGGCTAGAAAAACAGTAGGAGAAGAAGAAGGAGTTGAGGTAGACCCAAGGCCCAGTATCACAAATAAGATACTCACTGGTTGTGATACTGGGGCTGAATACTGTTTCAGGGGTTCAGTATAAGGATATAATGATTGACAGATGATGAAAAGTATCAACAGAAATAATTGATGTTGTTAAGTCTGAGGTCTAGCCCTCAGACACAGAGGTTTATATACAAAAGAG
>Ga0157363_1001683_pt1 | contig 18771 bp, 16 predicted proteins | sample AttsexASBM1_FD_111477 | JGI IMG/M metagenome (GOLD analysis project Ga0157363, IMG submission 111477) | Fungus gardens microbial communities from leaf cutter ant in Ribeirão Preto, State of São Paulo, Brazil - Atta sexdens ASBM1 | ecosystem: Host-associated > Fungi > Mycelium > Unclassified ... | reverse complement strand
TATATATATATATATATATATATATATATATATATATGTACACGATTGGTACAAATGTGTGTCGCTGAGTGCTATTATGCTGTCTACATATCTTGAACTAAGAGATATATATATATATATATATATATATATATATATATATACATATGTATATTTATATATAATCAATAAATTAAATGTTTATAAATTATATATATGCAAAATTTATCAATATTAATATTGTAGCAAATGTATATAATCTATATCTAATAATTACAATAAAATATTTCACAAGTATTATTATAAAGATATAGAGGGATTTATGTCTACTATAGTTGACCTTAAAAATTCATTTAAATTTCATTTAATAGAAAAATATGTTTAAAAAATTACTTGTGGTAGCGGAAAATGAGTGGTGTATAATAAATGTCTGCTATGACTTGATGGCATTTTTGAATCGAGACTTTCATGACCTCCGTGACCAGTCAATGCATCCTCTTTGGGACTATCCGGTGCATCCATACTATTTTGTTGATCTTCTTTAATATGTTGCAATATCTTATCTAAATCGTCATCAATTTTACTGTCATCATAATCCATAGTACGTCCATGATCCGATACTTCCAATTTAGTCGGCTTTAAATCTATACCCGGAAAAAGACTATCTTCATCGATTGGTTCTCTGTTGCTAGGTGTTCCGGGTTTGCTAGCAACTGGACCTAATTAAAATAAAATAAAATTTTATAATTACGTAGGCAAATTTGTCAAAATTTTTAGAATATTTTAATCGATAGAGAATAAATCATTTAGGCCTGATTCCAATACAAAATTAACATTAATCTCGATTTAATTTACTCTATATTTTTTTCTAAGAGTTAGAGATAAGTAGTTAGAAAAAGATAGCTAGAAAAAGATGAACTTTATAATAAATAAACTAAGTCTTAAAGTTTGTATTTGAAATATTTTTACTTATTTTTAATATAATAATATATTACAGCATCTCTTGTGCCAAATAATTACATTAAATATATTTATAACACATCCTTTAATTTTAAAATATAAATCCACATAATTCTCTGTCTCTCAATTACAATTATTTTTTATAAACTGTGTTAAAATATTTAAAAAATTTTTACATAAATATATAAATATATAAATATACCTTGTATAAGGTCACCTCTTGAAATAAGAGTACACATGTACGCATCATGTGAGAAAACATCATGCCTTATTAATTCTGAGAACAGATGAACTAAGTTTGTAAATTGAGCCTTAGATTGATTCGAAGTATTATCGAGTACCGGTGCGTCCATATCTAAGAATTTCATAAGCAATGGTTGAAAAATTGGAAGCACAGGTGGACTTCCATTACTACATGTGCTGTCTTTATCATCGTTATCATTAGTCTCGCCAGTAGCTTCACTCTGTCTTTTTTCAAGAAGCTTAGCAACCGCCATCGCCCTATGTTCTCCCCAACGTTCAGCACTCACAGCCCATTCACACAGGATTTCAACTACTGCTGAATCCTGTTGTGGATTATATTCCGTTTTTGTGTCACGTTCATTAGAATTATCTTTTGGAGGTGGTGTAAAGATTTTTGCATACAAAGTGTCAAGTGAATTAGAGGCGTCCATTTTATCAAAACTGTGCCGATCAAGAGCATCCAATGCAGCTAATACTTTAGTAGTTGTTGTTCCAGCACTGCTTTGCTGCCACTTGTCACATGACCATCTACCTTCCGCTGCCTGTGATCGAGCTCTTATATTTTCTTGTGCAATTCTTAGTTGTTTCATTGTAGGATTTCCAGAACTCGCGGGTGGACACGGCAAAGCTGCAGGAGGACATGGTAAATAATCTAAAGGTGATCCATTCAAAACTGATGGAGCTTTTCCCTCACCAACGCTATTCCAAACCAATGCTGTGGGACACTCTAATGTTATAACCTAAAATTCAATAAATTTCTTAATAATATGATACAATAAATTTCTTCACATAACAGTATTAATTCTTATGACAAACAATATACAATATTAATTAATAATATACAATATAGAATGATAATGATAATGACTGTCATGTTACCTGTATTATAGTAGATAAACTGTAAATTACATCTCTGTGATGTGCACAAGTCAAATAATCATTAAAAGCAACTGTCAAGAGATTTAATGATCCTTGGACAGCAACAGTAGTATCCTTACTACCATTAACTTCATTCTTAGTAATGGACGGACTCTGTGGATTATTGTTGCTCTCAACATTATTGCACATATGTGCCAATTTACGACAGCATAAATATGCCAATCGTCTGGCTAGTAATTCAGATTGTATAAACTCTTCCAAATATTGCAGAGCTAATGGTAATAAGAGCTTCAATATGCCATCTTCCGAGGGAGAAGATCTAATTTTATCTAGCAATTCGAGAATCCACTGTAACAATTCTTGTCTATCCAATAAGCCTTCTTCAAACATATATTTAGCCAATTGTACGCAATAATGCCATTGTTTAAGCGCTAATTTATGCTCTTCATTCATTGTACTGCCTGTCGCAGATTGACTGCTCGAGGTAGGTGTAGATGGTTGATTATTCCCAGTGCCATTGCTTGTGTTATTGCTTGAATTATTATTATTATTATTATTAACACTGTTATTGTTGCTGTTATTGTTGCTGCTGTTGCTGCTGCTGTTGCTGTTGCTGCTGTTTGTTCCAGTAATCCCATTGTTGTTGCAGGAATTGTTTGTCATATTATTATTATTACTAGCAGCTACATGATTGCCCATATGATAGTACTCTTGCAACTTAGACAATTGATCTTTCAAAAATTTTATGAGAGTACCTGTCCATTCTACCATAATAAAAATAACCATATTTTTAATATCCTTCAAAATAAAGATAAATTTTAATTATAATAAAGCAAATAATGTAATAAGTTTAATAAAAATATAACATATATTAACCTCCATAGCAAAAAACGTCATAGTTAGTAGTACATTGTAACAATCATGATTATGTCATGGTAACATACAAATGTCACTTTATCACAAATGTAATGTCACAACAATGTCATAATGATGTACATCTTTGTAACATGCATTATTTTGTTACGACAATCTCACAGTGACATGATATTTTCTTTCTGACTCTATTGTGATCTGCATGACCCTTGCTATGGAGGAATAATTTAAATATAAATCTTGATATTACACTTCTACATATTTTTCAATTGCATTAACAATAATTTTTTTTAAATTGATCAACAGTTTTTGGTAACAAAAAATAAAATTACTTACCTGTAGTTGGATCAGGCAGCTGACGCTTCTTTATCTTGGCTTCTGAGACCGCAACTGTATAAGCAGAACTAAGCTTGATAAACCAAGCTGCCCTCAGCATTGGTACTTGATATTCACAAAGCATCATAAAAATCTCTTCCTTTTTATTGAAGTTCGGAGCCTTTTTTGCAAGAGTGACTAGCGGCTTGCTGCCCGAAAGATCCTTGAACCATGCTTCAATGCCATTCTTAGTCCTTGCTGTTACTGGCCAAAAATTGTCTTTGGGATTGATCTGCTGTCTCTTCCTACCAGTGTCAGGCATTGTCGCAAGTTCTTCCTTCTTGGCAAGGATTGCATTGAAATATGCGCCAACTTTAGCAGCAGTGACATTATAATTTCTGCCTGTTCCAGATTCGTCTGTTAGTTGGGTCGTAGTTGCCATAAAGCCATGTTTCACATTTGTAAGCGAGAGTTCGTCCTCCTTTTGCTTCAATTCTTGAGGGTAAACATCTGGGGGACCCAGCCTCGGCCTCTTCAATGGCCTTTTCTCATACAATATTCCCATCATGATATAATTAGACGCAAAAAGATACAAAGTCGTTAAATAATAAAAAATCGATCATGAGCATTGTCAAGCATCAATATGAACAAGTCCTGTGTATTAATTACAGAGTATGCACAATGTCACGCAATGTCTATCTACCGACATCGCAGGTTTTAATTATATTTTTGCGCATTATCACAATTATAACATTTACATCGAGCCGCAATGAAACTGTCAATGTCACCGTATCATCGAGGCAGGATATATCGTTGAAGTACATATATGCATCATGAAAGGATCAAGAGCGAGCAAACTGGAGCAAATATATTTACATAATTGCACTGCTCATCTTGCTTCCAGAATATCTGTGAACGCGCGCACGAATGTGGTGATGGCTTATCTCAAAAACTACAGATGTTTCAATCTGTTTTTAGCTAGTGTCTATGTACGGTTTCAATTCACGTCAATTCACGTTAGACATGTTTATCACCATTCAATAATTAAATATCGAATATTCAATACAGTTCGATATAAAAATATCGAAAATTCAGGATAAAACATCAATTACATATTTTTTAACTATTTATATTAATTTTTAATTTTCAGAAATATTTTTAATTTTAAAGGTTTTGAGTCCAGCTAAGAGTCTCTTTCACCAACCCTGATTAACGCTAATCGATGGTTAACTCAATCACGATTGCCAATGTGAGAACAAACAAAAGAATTAGGGTAAAATCACATGGTGCGAATAGGACTGTGGAATAGAGAGGGCGCCATTGAAGAAGCGTTTATATTGACCGTATGCCGTATTTTGTAAAAATTGACCAATCACCTTCAAGTATTCCCTTCTTACCGCTGAATAAGAGGGGAATATTTGACTGTAATTAGTCAATTTTTACAAGGTTTGCCGCGTCGCATGCTCCAAATTAACCCAGAGGGCACTTGGATCACAGGTAAACTGGCGACTGGAGTTGCATTCATGTGCTCCAATGTTCAGTGACACAAACGGATTTAGGACAAGCATGTCACTTAATCTAATTCTTTTGAAATTAATAATGGATGCTTAAGAGTTCCTTTTTTTCTGATTATTTATTTATGTCCATTTCCACCAATGAAGATTAACTTTAATCTCGGTTCAACTTATCCTTCGTCTTTTCTAGTTCTAAAGATTAGAAAAAGACGAAGAGTAAGTTGAACCGAGATTAAAGTTAATCTACATTAGTGGAAATGAATATTAATGTAACTATTAATTTTTTTTATCTAGTTTACATTGTTCTTCGGCCTAGCGGCAAACTATCATAGAGATTGCAATTGCGATCTGTTATTCACTACGAGAAAATAAAAAATTTACATTACAAATATTTTATAAAAATTAAAAATTTTAATTATAGGAAAAAATTTGGTTGGTAATTGAAAACAGAATTCCCTACATTAACCTCGACGAATATGCATGTATTAACCGAACCGGATTAGTTTAGCTTATTTTTTCCCTTAGATGTTGACAGTTCCGTAATTAAACCGAGAAGTTCTGAATCTATTAGCCATTAAACTTGGCTCTGGGATATAATATCGAACTTCCAGAACTCTGATTGGACGGCACGTTATTCCCTATTGCCTGTGCCTATTGTGTTTAAGCTTTAATGAGTGCATTTGAGTGAGCTACGGTTGGAGAAAGTTGAAGCATGTTGGAGCATACGACGCGAACAAACTTCATGTTATCCTTCCACCATGCCTCGTACGACAGGGCAAGGAACGCGGAGAGGGACGATGATTATTAGTCACCAATAGTCACCAAGATATTCCGATAAGTACTTGTCCTCGCGGCCGCGCACAGTCGTACACATCATGACGTGTCATGGCAGCCCTCGAGATGTGATACGAGTTTGACTCGCGACAACGTTTCGCGGTATTCCACACAGCAAGAGATAAAAAGAAACCCGCGAAAACGTGCGTGGCATATGATGCGATCGGGTGCTTTCATGTAGAACAATACGTTTTACGGAAGAAACACAAGCAGTACAACAAACATTTATAAAGAGACCCGGTGATTGTGACGGCGACGGCGATGAGAACGACGACGGCGATTTTCTACACGCTGTGCGCGTTCCACGGCGTTGTGGCGTTCTACTTGCCTGGTCTGGCGCCTGTGAATTATTGTAAGGTCGGCGAGACTACACCAACCTGCAAGGTATATAGCGTGAGAAATTGTAAAGATGATCAGTTCAATCAGTTGATTGGTCGATCGGTCATGATCGACGGGATGTCGATTATGTCATAAATTCATGCTCATATATGCCTCATGTCAGTTATATTATATATATTTTTTTGAGAACTGAATTGTATATTTCTCTCGGAATTCAAAATTCCGATTTATTTATAATTGTGTATATAAGTATGTTGTTACATCTATTTGTATGTGTATGATACAAACATTTTATCATTCTTTACTATTGTGTACTATTCTTTATACAATATTTTCATATAATTTTATATGAATTTTAATGTTATAATAAATTATATAAAAATTACATGATATATACACGTGCGCGCGCGCGCACACGCACGCGCACGCACACGCACACACACACACGCGCACACACACACACACACACACACACACACACACACACACACACACACACATAAAATATATATATATATATAAGTTTAATTATTATTTTTCCTTTACACATACATGATATCTGTATATCTTATCGCCATATATCTTATATTATTATATTATTGAGCAGAATATTACATAATTTGATACAATATTTTTAAATCTTGATAAACTATAATATTGTTAGTTATATTGATAACGAAACTCTGTTTTAGTCGGATATCAAACTATATGTGAATCGTTTAAACACTGAGAAATATGTCATACCTTATGAATATAGTCAGTAAGTAATATTATATTCAAATTGTTTATTATATTTTTTTATGTACTGTATATTACTTTATTTATTGTAATGCAATATTTATATAACTTTGATAATATTTTTTTAAATTCTATTTCTATAATCTAGTTTTGACTTTTGCACGGTAGAGGACGGACAGTCCCCAGTTGAGAACTTGGGACAGGTTGTTTTTGGAGAACGCATTCGTCCCTCTCCTTATAAGGTAGGTGCAAGCAAAATTCCAAGTCTAATATTCTTTAACAACTTAAATCTAAAAAACAAGAAAAATTAAAATTAATGTTTCACTTATAGCTGGACTTCTTAAAAGATGTCAAGTGTGCTACTGTTTGCACAAAATTGTACACACCAGGTGATGAAAATTCAGAGAAAAAGTTAAAGTTATTAAGGGAAGCAATAGCAGTCAATTATCAACATCATTGGATAGTTGGTAGAGTATCAAATATATCAACCAATTAATTAAAAATAATGAAAAGTATTGTAAAATTTCTTTTTAAATATTTTTTATTACAATAATTTTTGAATATTTTATTAGTAATATATATCATAATATATATCATAATATATCATAATAGAATGTTATAATTTTGTAAGTTTAATTTTATAATTTTGTATTTATATAATTTTGTATCAAAAATTGAATGAAGAAAAAATGAATAATTCGATAATTTAATCCTCCATAATCCAGATGGAAAATCAACATAGATCATATGTGGGTATGTTATACCTCATGCTATACCTCATCATAAATATACTAATTTAATATGATTGGTAACAATATGCTCTCGAGTTGCATGTGAAATCGGCAAAATGTGCACGGTACTTTTTAAGAAGTTATAGAAATTTATTTTGCAGAGGTATGTCACACTCCATCTGCGGAGGGTTAAAAATCTGAAAAATCTAAGTGATGATTTTATAATAAGCAAATATGATCTAAATATGCTGTCAGCGCAAATATATTTTAATACGTAAAGAGTTTATAAGAACAAGAATGTATTAGTATAATTTTGGAGTAAATTTTCAAGTTATATCACACAAAATATGAAAATATATTTGTGTTCTAATGACAATAATTAATTGATTTAATTATATAATTGTATTTAGTTTGCTGTTTCTGTTATAATTGATGAACTAGTTAAACTTTTGTGAAAAAATTATTGTTTAAATAATTTACTTGAAAAGTTTCGAATTTTGCAATCACACAACTTTTCAATACTTAAAATAACTTCAACTTGTTAATAATTCTGTTAATGTATTCTGCTTTTATCAGATAATATGCCAGTAACGTGGTGTTATCAGTTAGAAGATGAACGACAATATTGTAGCACTGGCTTCCCCATGGGCTGTTATTCAAAAGAATCCAGATCTCAGCAAGATACTTGTACTATACATGTGAGGATGAATTATCAAAATATATTTCATAATTATGAAAATATAAAATTTAATTTATCTAACAATCTGTCTCTTTATATATTCCTAGGGTCCGTACAACAAATCAAAAATTTATTATTTATTTAATCACGTGAATCTTACTATAACTTATCACAGTGGTGGTTCAGAGGAATGGGGATCATCCTTTAAGGAAAACGGTGGTCGTATCATATGTAAGTACTAAAAAATCTCTGCTAGTGTTTAATATCTCAAATTAATAAATTATGAATAATATTAAATAATAATTGTACAAATGTGATTTTAATAGCTGTAAAAGTAGTACCTCGCAGTATTAAGCATACTGGCCAAATTGATTGTGAAAGTCAAATACCATTAGAGATAACATCCAATGAGCAGCAATCTGCACAGACGTTTCAAGTAATATATACATATTCTGTTAAATTTGTGGTAAGTAGAATATAATAGAATTTATTATACTTCAATATTTACATAGCAAAGAAGGGGACTTGATTTACATAAATTCCTTATCCACACTCATCCTCACATTAGTACCTAACTCTAAAAAAAAATTTCTTAATTTCTTATTTTCATTTCTTATTCTTATTTATTCTTGTTTTCTATTTATTGATGTTATTTTATTTTATTCTATCTCAGCTCTGAATATCACAGTGTATGTTCCTCTTATAATATTTATTATCTACATATCACATATATAGCCTGACCATAGCATACTATATTACATATACTATATTACATAAATATACAATACAATAGTACGACTTATAGCTACAACATAAATATGTACTATACATAAATTCCTAATATCAGCATTTCTGTGTCTCATACACTTCTAGACGCAACCTTATTGCCTAAATATATTACTTCTCGACTTTTACTTCGTTAATTGTCTTTTCTTCCGTTTTTCTTTTCCTGATCTCTTTTTTTCTCTCTAATTTACCTAAATCTTTACATTTAACTAAATCTAATTAAATCTAATTCTTTGCTTCAAAATTTCTTCCATATTTCTTCCTTTTTGTAGCTCCCTAAATCAATTGTATATTTTTGGACATTCCTCCTTATAGTGTTCCATACTATTCCAATCTAATCCTATTCCGTAAAATATTCCCTGTATTCCTTACCTAACCAATATTTGTTTCCTTCCTCCATATTCCCGCATCTAAGTCTAACTAAACCTCACACACCTTCGCCCACTTCCAACCTACATAGGTTTTCCTTTCTTAAATAATTGGGACATCTATTCCCCATATCAAACTCTTTGTACCTTTCATTGTATCTTGCAGTCCTCATTCTACTATCTTTCCACGTCTTTGTCATCCCTTTCTCTCCTAATTATTTCCTTCTCTAATTTTTCCCTTCATTTCCATCGTCCCCTAATTTCCTAGCATTTATACTATATCTTATCCATTCCTAATGTAAAACTTTTCTCTTTTTTTTCCATATATATCCTTCCATTTATTTTCTTCTTTTTCTTTTCAATAATCGAAGTAAACCATCCTCTCTCCTTTTCTTTAATCTCCTCTTATGGTATCTCATGGCTCTTATTCCCCAACCTATCCTTAATTTGTCCATAGCTAATCCCCATTAACTCGGAATACAAAACTCTATGTTGAATATCCATCTCACATAATCTAACATAATTTTCTTCAGATTTCCTCTTTCTTTCCCTATCTCCTCAGATCTCTACTCCATACTCCATAATATTTTGTATTAAGTAAAAAAAAAAGTTAAACAGTATCCATCTCCTTATACATCGTTTTTGTACACTCTTTCCCCTAAACTCCATACTTTTTTGGCTACCGCTCTTCCTTTCCTGCTCAATTCTATTATATGATCTTCATAATCATTTTTTCTATTAAAAGAAACCTAAATACTTAAAATATTTCCTGAATCTCTCTCTACTCTCCCATTTCCTTCTTTTTCTTCTCATGCTTATTAAATACTATTATCTTTGTTTTCAGCGCACAGTTCTAATTTCTTACTTTCTAAAAATCTCCTTATCCATCATGTCTAACAATGTAACCTTATTTTTCGCTAACAGCACTATATCGTTTGTATACGCTAAGTTCCATATCCTTATACTATCTACCGCAACTCCTCCTATATTTCTAATTTTTTTTTATTTTTAACTCTCTGTCAAGGTCCGCAATATACAAATTAAACAGGAGTGGACTCAGGACACAGTCTGCTTAACTCCTCTTCTTGTTTGGAACTTCTCTGTCAAACTTCTGCTTGTTCTGACCGTAATCTCTGTCCTCATAGATATATTCCAATCTCCTTATCAGTTGCTCCTTGATTCTATATCTCCCTAAGTAATTCCCAGAGTACATCTCTATCGAAAGCTGCCTTCAAATCCGCAAAGAGAGCATATACTTTTCTCTCCCTACCTTCTGTCTGCTTGCTCTTTTAAATCAGATGATTCAGTATAAATATGTTATCCATCGTCGACCTGTCTTTTCTGAATCCTGTTTGCATCTCCGGAATTATGTTTTTCTTCCTTATCTCTTCTTCCAAATTTAATTTTTAGGATCTCCGCAAACATTTGTACACAACGATATCCCTCTATTCTAATTTGCTACCGATTCTGTGATTTCTCTCTTATATAATAACACAATAATACTTTGTCTCCAATCTTCAGGCATCTTTCCTTGTCTCCAAACTTGTCCCAATAGTTCTATTATGTCCTTCCATAACATACTTTCCGCATATTTCCACGCTTTCATCGGGATTCTATTTATACCCATTCTTGTTTTTCATCTTCTTTAATGCCCCCTTAATTTTTTCTTCTTTCAACTTCTCCACTTCCTGTCCTTCTCTATCTCTTATCTCCATTTCCTCCTTTTCCTGTGCTTCAGTATTACTTAGAAAATTCATAAAATGTTGCCTCCATTCATCTGTCTCAATTATTATCTCTCCACATCCTCTTGTTTCTTTTTTTGTTTATAAATTTTCATCTGTTTATAAATTTACATCTGCTTTCTTCAAACATCTCAATTCCGTTTCCTCTTCTTCTCTCTTTTCTTCTCCTTCAGCTTCTTAAATTTTTTTCTTTCTTTCATGTATTTTTTCCTATTTTTCCTAGTCTCCATCTCCTATATTCTCTGTGTTTCCCCTTTCTTGCCTACAACTTCTATCCCATCAATATCCTTGTGTCCTAGTTCAAATCTTTTGGTTTTTATCTTCCTCTTGATCATCACTCTATGCACAATTTCCTTGATTCTCTGGCATTTTTCCTCTATTGTTACTCCTTTTTAGTCAATTAAGATTTTTGTTTTTTCTTGATATTCTATTATGATCTATTCATTCCATACAATTATCTCCTTTATTCCTTGCTTTTTTCCCTCTTTCTTTGACTTCTGTCTCTCCTCTTCTTCCATGCTAAGCAGCGGCATATGATCCGAATCCATTCTATTATAAATTCCCTTACGTTTTCTCTTATATTTTCATTTGCAATCACATAGTCAATAACCGTACCTCTATAACCTACATAAATATATTCCCCTTCCCAATCTCCTTCCATCGATCCATTTAAAATGTACCATCTTTTTCTCTGTGCCCAATCTACCAACTCTTTTTCTGTTCCAACTTCTGTTTCCTGTCACTTTGTCTTCTCATTTCTATTTCTTCTTCTTCTCACTCAACATTATCTAGTTCACCTGTTCTTACATTAAAATCCCCACTTATTATTATTATTTCTTCATTTTCCATGTCCCCTAGAATGCTTTCTAACTTTTCTTCTAAATTTTTCCAGCTCCCCCTGTTGTATACCGATATTATTACAACCTTCTTTTCCCTTATAATCGATATTATCACTCCTTCTTTATTTTTATATATCAAGTTTGATTCCTGTGCTCAGTTTTTCTTTACGTCTACTATAAATCTCTCTATAGTCCTGCCTCTTTTCTTTTCTCTATGTGCATAAATACATTCCCATTTATGTGAATTAGATAACCTCTCCTCAATTTTTTTCCACTCATTTTCTTGCAGCCATATTTCACATAAGCTTACGAAATCAAACTTGCCTACATAGTTCCAAAAATCTTTATCCTTATTATTTACACAAAACATAATATTTCCTCCCCTTTTATTTGCTTTCGAATTTCCTTTTTCCCGTGTATCTCCCTTAACTCTTCTCCTTCCGCCTTCCCTTAAGTTTTCCACACTTCCTTCTTGGTTTAACTTATTTTTAAATTTTGTTCCTCCTTATCGCTTCCCTAGACTTATCCCTTTCTTTCCTCTCTCTATCCCTATATTTCCTATTATTTTCTTTTTTTTCTCTTCCTCCTCTCTCTCTATTTCCGCCCAAGTTTTCCAAATCTCCCTTATTTTCACTCTCCCATATTCTATTTTTATATCTCCCCCCCCCCTTATTTTCCTGTGCTTTCATCCATTTATTTATTCAAATCCATTTTATTTAAATCGTCTTTCTTTCATCAAAATTTAAATCATTTTCGAAAAAGATTTTCCCTCTCCTTAATTTATTCTTGTTTTTCATCACCTCCCTTTTCATTTTCTCATTATCCACTTTAATGATCACTACTAGTCCGCTTATCCTCCAGCTGATTACCTCTACATCTATTTTCTCCTTTATAAATTTCTGAGTCCATTCCTTGCCTTTTTCTATATCTTTATCTCCTTTCCAATTAATCCCCTTAATAGCAATATTGCATTTTCTTTTCTCTCGTTCTTTATCCGCTACCAATTTCTGTACTGCTCCTCTCTTCCTTTCTTCCACTTAACTTATCCATGCTTCCTTCTGACTACCTTCCGCTACATGCATCGCAGTCCTACTGTAGATATTCCCTCCCTTATTATATACATTCCTCTTCCTCTGCCTCTCCTGATATATAACCATATTCTATCCTCCTCTCCATCTCATCTAACTTATCTTTTATCTCTTTTATCTCTTTACTATATTCCTCCCATCTCTCTTTAAGCCTTTTCTATCCATTTCTTCACCTTATTTTCTCTTCTATCTCTCTATTCCTCTCCTCCCAAAATCTTTCTTTGACCTTCAGACTTTCCATGAATATTTTTCTTTCCTCCCTTATATTTTCCATAAATTTGTGATAAATATATCTTCATGAGTATACAATAATAAAATAGTTTTAACGATAATTAATAAAATTTAATCATTTATTGTATTTATTATCATACTTATTATTCCAGAAAAATAACACGATTAAATGGTCATCTAGGTGGGATTACATTTTAGAATCGATGCCACATTCGAATATTCAGTGGTTCAGTATTCTTAACTCGTTGATAATCGTTCTATTCCTCTCTGGAATGGTAGCTATGATAATGCTTCGTACTCTGCACAAAGACATCGCACGATATAACCAGGTACCTATATACTTTATTCAGTTGTTACAATTTAATAGCATGTCATTCTTTTTCTATGGCTGTGTTCCATCCAAATTTAATTGTCAGTATTGATCTCTAGTGCACATAATGTAAACTATAGATTTTCAGTACTAGCAATGAATTTTGAAACACAGTCTATATTATCTACATTTGCTATATCTATTTTCTTTTAAAATGAATGTATAACTGACAAATGTATGAATTGTTATTATCTCCGATAATTTCACGATATTTTAACAACTGAACCACATAATAAAAATAGCCATTTATATTTTTTTTATTCAATTACAGCGAAGCCAAAATGGCTTTCATTTTTATTAGAAACTTCGTCTATACAAAATTTCAAGATAAAATTTAATAAAATTTTAAGAAGATATTAAGAAGTTCCTGTTAATTAATGTCTTGGAAACTAAAAAAACTAACTTAATCTTAGTTTCGGTAGTCTAAAGGTTTAGGACGCTCGCACGGAATGCAGGAAATCCGGGTTCGGCCAAGGCAATAAGTTTATTATAGTTTTTTAAATTTGGGAAATTTGAAGGGATTATTAATATTTCAGATTGATTGCGTTGAAAGTTTGACAACCATATCGACACGCAATTATCATTTCTGAAATTAATTTATTTATATGAATATATATAATAGTTCAACATCTTAACATTCAAACCGTAGTGGCGCTTCGTAATGTTTAAAATAATATATTTAATTTAACCTTAGCTGTACACACTTTTTCTATCCTTGATATATTCCTTGGGATCCCATTTGTTACTGTAACTTCTGTAAAAATATATTTTAATTAATTTTTTTTAATCAATGAAGAATTGATTAAGAAACAAGCCCATAATGTAAAAGTGGAATTAAGGAGCTTCGAAATATTAGGTGTGGGAAAAAATTCGTGGCGTTTTTTTCATGCCATCTAACGGGAAAAACGCCACGAACTTTTTCCCACACCTAATATATATAGATTCAAAGAAAAAGAAAAGTTTAGGAACACAAAAAACTCAATTTAGCAAATTGCACTGAGGTTTCTGAGTGTGTATAGTTAGGGTTAAATACTAACCTTTTATTTAAAAAAATGCTTTGAATGATTAATTGAAAAATTAATTCATAAGTGCAAAATTAGGCTTTTGTAAAACAATATATTTCATGAAAAGGTGAAGGTAACCAAATGTTTTCTTCACTTTTACAAAATTATGATATCCGTTTGTCTGTGTTGCGATAACGCAGGCCTACTTCCAGATAGAATCAGGAGAAGATGCACAAGAGGAATTTGGATGGAAATTAGTACACGGCGATGTGTTCCGCCCTCCACGTAAAGGGATGTTGCTTTCAGTTTTGCTAGGATCTGGTATTCAAGTGTTCTTCATGACACTGGTTACACTAGGTAAACTCTCTCTTTCTCTCTCTCTCTCTCTCTCCCCCTCCCTCTCTTCCTATCTCTTCCTTTTTTTCTCTTTACATTTTCTCATCAAATTTATTAGATTAAATTTGAAATTAATACTTATTCAAGATTAATTGAATCTAAACATTAAAAATTATATATATTAAATATTTTTTTTTTATTTTAAATAATAAGTTATAAATGTCATTTTAAATTTTAATCAATGCTACAGCATTCGCTTGTCTGGGTTTCCTTTCGCCTGCTAATAGAGGTGCATTAATGACTTGTGCGATGGTGTTATACGTTTGTCTGGGAACCACTGCGGGATATGTGGCTGCTCGAATATACAAAAGTTTCGGAGGAGAGAAATGGAAGTCCAACGTGTTACTCACATCTATGCTTAGTCCCGGGTAAGACTCATTATTTTCTTAGAATCTGTTCCTTCAAAAATAAATTAATTTTTACGAATGTCATTTGTGTTTGATGTAAATGTACGATATAAAAATTTATTTCATTTTTTACAGAATTGTATTCAGTTTATTCTTCATAATGAATTTGATATTTTGGATAAACGGAAGTTCGGCCGCAGTACCTTTCAGCACTTTAATCGCGCTTCTGGCACTATGGTTTGGAGTATCCGTACCGTTAACATTTATTGGTGCTTACTTTGGTTTCAAAAAAAGGGTAATTATAAATTAATATTATTTTAGTATAGTATGTATTTGTAAATAATTGAGATAACGCCAGGCTTTGGAGCACCCGGTACGAACAAATCAAATTCCTCGGCAAATACCAGAGCAGAATTTTTACACACAACCAATACCTGGAGTCATCATGGGTGGTGTCCTGCCATTCGGTTGCATATTTATTCAATTATTCTTCATACTTAATTCTCTTTGGTAAGTATTGCATATTAATAAATTCTTAATAAATATTCTTACGAGTCATTTTTACTAGGTCAAGCCAAGTATATTACATGTTCGGATTTCTCTTCTTGGTTTTTCTTATACTCGTCATTACGTGTTCCGAAACGACAATTCTGCTTTGTTATTTCCATCTTTGTGCTGAGGTAAATATAGACTTTACAGAAAATCATGCTTGTATATTTTTTTGGGGTATGTATAATATGTATATATATGTATTAAACATCGTTATATCAATAATTTCTTTGTAGGATTATCACTGGTGGTGGCGTAGCTTTCTTACATCTGGCTTTACTGCTGTCTATTTGTTAATCTATTGTATACATTTCTTCGTTACTAAGTTAGAAATTGAAGGTGCCACCTCTACGTTCCTATATTTTGGATATACGTTTATTATGGTTTACTTATTCTTCCTTTTGACAGGTGAGTATTCGTTATGTGTTTAGCTTAAATTTTTGTTAAATTCCATAGTTACCATTGACGTTTAAAAAATAAAATTCATTTTCTTTCAGGTTCTATTGGTTTCTTTGCCTGTTTTTGGTTCGTGCGCAAGATTTATAGTGTTGTGAAGGTTGATTAAATAAAACTAATGATGAGAACAATGCTTGTATGATGAATGTAATATGAGTGAAACAGATCGTAATGAGAATGAGCGATAGTCGATATTGTGTAAACCCGCGTTAAAAAGATAAAGGAGAAAAAATCCATATGATAATAATAAGCAAATAATAGCGCATCTTCGTCGTTATTGTTGAGATACATCGTTGCAAGTATCGTCATAAATAATAAATAGTTTATTTTATTAACGCGAAAAAGGTTTACAGTTTTCGAAGAATGGATGTCGATATAGTTATTAATTATCTGACATTCTTCGAAAAGTATTTTCTCGGATAAGCGTCTAACATACATAATGCATATTAAACGATGTATGTTTTAGATATCTGCGAAAATTTGCATAAGCATCTTGTTTTATTTTTTCCTTTACTCTCAAAATGCTTCACTTCGCAAAAGCATTATGTGGCATGCAATGGTGATACGTTTTAGTTTGAATCTTCAATGTGTCACATGAAATCGATTCTGATCAAATTATTTATTGTTTATTCATTTATTTATTATTGGCATTGAAGAATTTTTAATAAAATGGAAAATATTAAACGCGTGCATAATGACATAAAAATACAATTCGATTCTAATTGTAAAACGCATGTGTCATCCATGTTTTTTAAATTATAAATTAAATACATAAGTAATAAAAATGTACAAATTAAGAACTAACTTGACAATTGAAAAATTTTATGTCTCTTCTTTTTCTGTCTACCAAATAAATAACAAGCATAATCATAATCGTGACATGTGAACAGTCAAATATGCACATATTCTGTACTCAGATTTTGTAAACTAAACTACCTACAATGTTAGCGTTGATAATATTATTACTGATACAAATAAAACAATCAAATGAGTTTATATGCGCATTTGCAATAAATTTAAACGATTGTATTCTATTTTGCGCGATATTTCACTACTAATTTATTAAATGCAGTTCTATGATTGTACAGCAAATTAAATAACGACAATAACATAGGCAATTATTTATTTTAAGCATAAATGTATTTACTCATCATTGTTCTCAATTTTTCGTCATAGGTGAGTAACAAATTCTCCAATAAGTGTATTATAAAAAGAAAACGATAAATGTACCTATGTATACGCTTACACAAAAGCGTGTTTTCATCATTTTTAGGATTTATTAATAATTTTACATGTCACATCCCACACGAAATATGGGTTATATTTACAGACATGTCTTCATCCTGCCCTAGTCTATATTAATGGTTAACACTGACGCGACGTTTCCTGATGTAGTCGCTATCAAAGTCGAATGGTTGGCAATTGTTGAGCTCGACGCAACCAAAGCAGACCTTGAAAAATATTTAACGCAGAGATAAAGTTTGTCTTTTATCCAATAATGTCCAACAATGTCTTCATAGAAGCTTTTCTGCGTTTTGGGCGACAGTGTTTTCCATCCAAACTATATATACGATTTCATTCTTCCATTCGATCGTATTTGTGTCAGAGTTCGATTCGTAAAAAAGGAAAACGAAAAAAGAGCGAAGAAATAAACGATATTCTCATGAATGTCAAGTCTATTCCACATTCAATAATGTGTCTCATCTATTTTCTTCAAAAAGGTTCCCACGTTGTAAAGTTATTCCGTGGATGCTGCATTTCAACATGAGAGTGAATTGGTATTATCTGCCATGAATGGTTGACGCAAATACAGAACCACTATCACGTCTACAGTTATTGGCTCTCTGTGGGATAAATAAATGTTGACCTGTAAGAAGTATGGTTTAATTCTGATATTCGAGGAAAGGGAACAAGGAGTTGAAAGGATATTTAATAATCATGCATTAAATATCTGAAATTTAAATAAAAAGAGAGATCAGAGATTAAAGAAATAACATAAAAGGAAATGCAGAAAAAGAAAATAGATCAAAATATGAACAAATGTCGAAACATAAAGTTTCAGATATTCTTCTGACGATTCCAAAAAAAAAATGTGTCTAATAAACAATATAGATCAATAACAAGAAACAAAATTGTGAATTAAAAAACTGAGTAAAGTGAAATAAAGGAAAATTAAATTCAGGACAAAAAGGGATCAGGAAAAGGGAGGAATACATTTAATGTTGCTGATGATATACGCTGATCTCTATTTTCTCGGAGTGCGTCGACGTCGGTTGTCTCTATTTCTATCGGCACGTCTCATCTCTTCTAATCTGCGCGCGTGTTCCGCCATATGTTGCCGTCGCATCTCTTCCTTCACGACTATCTACAATGTTTCCACATAAAAACATTATTACCAATTCATTATTTGTTTTACAGTTTGTTTGTTTGTTTTGTGTGTGTGTGTGTGTGTGTGTGTGTGTGTGTGTGTGTGTGTGTGTGTGTGTGTGTGTGTGTGTGTGTGTGTGTGTG
>Ga0157363_1001682_pt1 | contig 18775 bp, 9 predicted proteins | sample AttsexASBM1_FD_111477 | JGI IMG/M metagenome (GOLD analysis project Ga0157363, IMG submission 111477) | Fungus gardens microbial communities from leaf cutter ant in Ribeirão Preto, State of São Paulo, Brazil - Atta sexdens ASBM1 | ecosystem: Host-associated > Fungi > Mycelium > Unclassified ... | reverse complement strand
GAGGCTGACTGCTATTAGATCTGTTTGCGTTGCTTGAAATCCTTAAAAATGTTTGCACTAGCATGAGATGAAAGTATATTCGAGTGTTGAAAAGAGAAAGCAGAGATGCTGACAATGAGTGCAAAAAGTGCGAGCAACATGAACAGACCTATTGTTAATCGTGTCTGCGATCACATCAATGCTACAATGTAGTGCAAACTAGATGCGTTGCAGCCTACAGGTGTAAATGGAAACGAGGGCATTTTATGAGAGGATATCGCAATGAACATAGTTCGCACACATCGTTTACACCCGCGACATCAAATGCAGCTGCGCCAAATTGCTGGAGCCATCAAGAATTGACAGGGGCTGCTTCCCAAGAAATTATGATTTTAGGTATAATGAAAACGATAAAATACACAACATATACATAGAGCAGGAAATATAAAATACATAGCAGTAAAATACATAGTAGTCGATAATGTTTCGAAGTGAATCTTGAGATTTCTACGGAAAAAATGGCTCAAGTATCTAAAACTAAACTAGATACAGATCTAAATATAATTTTGTTTAGATCAAAATAATTATATACGATATATACTTTCAAATAGGTTGCTAGAATGTTAACATTTTTTTTTTGTAGCATTGTCATCTAAGCATTTTATATTTTAATGATCCATACAAAATTATTTTCAGATCTGTATCTAGCTAAATTTTTAAATACTTCAGCAAAACTGTTCTTTCCATATATATTTGATTACATAGAACGCTTAATAGATTGTTAGAATGTTAAAATTTTTTGTAGTATTGTCATCAACGCTTAAGTTTTTTTATATAATTATTTTGATGGTCCAACAAAATTATTTTTAAATCTATATCTACACTGAAAAAAGTACTAAATTTTAATAAATATTTGTTTAAATAATCTTAAGTAAATATTTATTAAATATAAACACTTATTTGATACAAGGACTATTAATTTGATTTAATCGTTTTTTATTGAATAAATATTTATTTACTATAAGTAAATATTTACATAGTACAATACTATTCAAAAAAACACATATATTTAGTAAATTTTTTTTTGTGTAGCTAAATTTTTAAGTTACTTTAGCAAAATTCCTTCCATATACGTACTTGATAAATGATATTCGATCCTTTCTAATTTTTCGTGTCATGATAATGATTAATACCGTAAGAATGTGTAATTCAAGCGTTCTGGGAAAACATTTACGAGAGGAGATTATCAGGATATTACCCGACGGAGATAAGAATGAAGGAGATGAGAGAAAACGAGCCGCGAGAGTTCGAGCACTCTTGGCACGCTTAGCGGGGACTCGACAAAAATTCTTCCTCGCCTTGGGTCATCCGACCTTGCGCCTGCGAGGCCGTGAGGTGACGGCATTACAGTCTGCAATTAACGACACCGATAAAATCCTAGACATCCACGCTATCCGAGTTCGGGAGGAAGTGCAAATGCGCATCCTTCGCATTCTCTGTCGCGCGATCGAGACGCAATCATCTTTTGCGAAATTATTACGAGTTATAACAACAATACTGGACACGAAGGACAACTGCGACATGTATCTCTTTTGAATCGAGGATACTAAAAGCGCCGTTGCCGAACGTTTCGTGACGCCACGACGCGACGCCAGGATCTATTTATCGAGTTTGCTCAATGCACTATGCAGCTGACACCTCGTTTTCTCGCGTTTGCAACTGGCGGTGAGTGCTTCCGAAAATATTTCACTCGGTCGACGCATCGAGCTGTCGTCGTTCGGCCTTTAGTGCAGCGGTTTTTCGATGTATTACACTTAAAGGAATTCTAAAGTCAACTGTTTTATTTTTCAAATAGAGTAAAAACGGGGTAATTTGGATAGGATAATAGAAATTTTCAAATTGTATAAAAGACTGAAGCTGCATAGTATATTCAATCAAACGTACAAAACGTGTACTATTAGTGTAGTAATTCGATTTAACTATCATTTTTTTATTGAATAAATATTTATTTATTGTAAGTAAATGTTTATTTATTATTAATACTGTTCAAGGAAATGTGTTTAAGGCTTAGTGTAATCTTTTTCTCAGTAAATTATAATATGAATAATCAATGTTGAGTTCTGAGCACTAGGAAAAAATGTTATGTTGTATGAATCAAAATTTTATTACAATAACAGAAATTTGGTTGAAATATACCGAACAAAAATTTTTGATAAAATGTATGTAAATGTAAATGAACAAACGAATATCATTTATCAAGTACGTATATGGAAGGAATTTTGCTAAAGTAACTTAAAAATTTAGCTACACTAAAAAAAATTTACTAAATATATGTGTTTTTTTGAATAGTATTGTACTATGTAAATATTTACTTATAGTAAATAAATATTGTAATTTTACGTAAACTAAATTTTTTAGTTAGTATAAATAAATATTTTTATTATTTACAAAGCAGAGAAATTATTTTGCAGATGCAACTGAATTTTTTTATTACATAAAACATCTGATTGCTGTTAAAAATATCTTAACTAAACAGTTTTACTAAAGGTACTAAATTTTTTTCCTAGTGTAGAATTAATAGGTTTAGATATGAAAATTGTAATATGAAAGATTAGTTAGAAAATTTATATATAGATGTATGCGTGCGAGATTGATGTGAGTGATGTGTCAATAACACATAAATCATATGTGTGTAAGTTCTTCTGAATTGATAAAGCAGACAACTTTGATTCTCTTAAATTTTGACGAGTGTGTCGCTTACACGATATATCGACGGATATCAATGCGACTCCATTCCAGGTGCAACAGGTCGAAATGAAGTGTTCGTCGAACGTGCAACCTCCTTGTTGATATAAATAATCCATGATGGTGACGTAGGATTGCGGCACATTTGGCGAACGACGTCAGAGTTACATCGCGAACGAGCACGTTGCATATGTGCACAGACGTTATAAATTAATTTTACACTTTACGGCTGATATATTTTTAAAGCACACTCGACGCTCGAAAAGTAGCAGCGTGGGTTGGCGATGATCGCGCGGAAGGGAGGGGATGTTAAGTTTTCCGGCCAAAATGAAATATTGTAGTTTCTAGATCTTACAAATGCTTATCATGGGAAGAGATATGGAAGAAATCAGGACTTTGAATGGATGGTTCAAACAAAATTAATTTTAGATTTGTATCTAGCTAATTTTTTAGGTATTTCAGTAAAATTTTTTCCGTGTATAATTTATACACTCAAAAAAAGTGATCTCGCAGTTATAACGAAAATTATTTAAGTATGAAAAATAACTAAAATAGATAAATTTCTAGTAAGTACTGCGATATTGAATATATATTGCATCTAATCATATAAATAACAGAGATCATATAAATCATATAAATGACAGAGATAGAATTTAGATTTGTGCTATAAATTCTATGCGTATGATACATAATTTTCTATCACAAAAAATATCTATAATTCTAGCTGGAGCAGCAAAATATTTTTTTGCGTATATTTCGAAATTTTTACATTTTAGCCGAGAACAGCTAAAACTTAATAGCCTCCTTTTTTATTTGAACTTCAGACTTTTTATCAATCAGAATTCTAGTTTTCTTAAATAAAATTCTAATAATTTTAATCAAAAAATTTTGTATTGTCCATTTTCAGTCAGAATTATAATTAATCTAACCAGACATTTTTTCTCATCACGCGAATTGTCTTCTGCAACTTTTTCTTAATTTATCATGATTAAAATTTCCTTCTTTGTCTCGACTTTTAACTCGAGTTCTAATAGAGATATTAAATTCTCAAGTTTATTAAAAGATACTTTTAGAGTGTTCGTGAAAAAGGGCGGATTCGTTGAACCCGCCCGTCGTAAGGAGAAGAGTAATTCTGAATGAAATGCGCCACTTGGCAAAGAGCGTAACGATGCAACACGCGCTAAACGGATTCATGTACGAACAGAATTGCTACGCTACGACATAACGTGACACCAAGAACGTAACGCCAAGAATCAAGTTAACTCGTTCCGCTCGTGCGTCTAACTTTCATGAACACTTCGTGTAAAGCATAATGTCTCTTCGTAATTGATTACATCATTCGTATGCAGAAATCTAACTTCATCTACCAATTAATCAAATATTATTCACGTGAGGATTATGATAGCAATAATGAAATCTTGAAATTTTCACTTCCAATTCGCGAATCACTCTTGACACTTTGATTTTCTGAAAATTAATCCTAATTTTCCTTGAGGTATTTTCTTTTCAAAATTATATAATCCTGGTGAAAATTTTTCTCATAATTATTATACGAATTGGAACATTTTTCAAAAATACTCAGAAATATTCGGAAAGTTTACATCTTCTTTCAGAATTTTTCATACAGGTGAATTCTGAAATATTCTGAAATTTCTCATCTCATAATTTTTAAAAAATATTTAAAAATTTTTTAGATTTTATAACATTTCATCAGAAATTATACTTATTACAAAAAATCTTAGAAATCTTATGATATTTCATAATTAACATGAAAAATTCCGAAAAAAGATGTAGATTTTCTAAGAAATGTTTCAATTTATAAAAAATGTGAGAAAATATAAAATTATAAAAGTTATAATTATATAGAAATTTTGAAAAATACATTACATAAAAAATTCTGAGAAAAATTTTCATCAAGAAAGTTTTGAAGTGGGTTCTTTAATTTAAAAACAATAACCAAACAAAGCAAACGAACGCTATTAACAAAGAGCAAATACAATAATAAAGAGTGTTTCTCTTCTTTATTGGATTATATTATATATGACATCAATAATTGAACATCTGACAATTATTGACGTCCTGTGAATAATTATATTTACGTTTTATTAATTGTGCTGTATTCTTATTTATTTTGGTTGGTTAAATTTATTCCCTTTTTTCCTTATCTAACCTTTTTTCTTCTTCTTTTTTAAGTGAATTTCTGACTCCAAAAATCACAATATCATGAAATCTTGATGCGTTAAAATACCAAACCTCTTGTAGATATCAAGTTCGGTATAAAACTAAATATCTAAAAAAAAATAAATTTTAATAAATATTTATTCGAATAGTTCTATAAGTAATATTTACTAATATATAAACATATATTATAATATATATATTATAATATAAACATATATTTATTTAATACAAAGACCATTAATTTGATTTAACTCATTTTTTATTAAGTATAAATATTTATTTATTGTAAGTAAAGGTTTACTTACAATAAGTACTAACAGTAGAATTAATACTCACAGTAGAATTACTAACAGTAGAATTAGTACTCAAAGTTTATACTCATTAGTATTCAAAGAAATATTATCAAAATTTATTTTTAATATATCCTTTTACTTTTGTAATTTTTTTTTTTAATATATCATTTTACTTTTGAAGCTATTGTAAAATCCACGAAAGTTATATGAATGTCGTTCAACTTACTTCATCGACTGTTATATTAGCGTACCATCATTCGACGGTAATACGTCCCTTTCAATTCTGTGAACAGACATTTGGCAGTTGCATCGACAAACCTGCTTTTCGGCGAGACAGGCTTGCCGAATATTTTCTGGCAGCGAGATAAATCGATGGCGATAGACGCCGCGCGTTTCAACGACTTTCTGTCGGCCAATTCGCGGCCATCCGCATCACCGATCGAGAGTCAGATCATGCGGAATTACACGTACGTCAGATTTCGTCCAGAAGCAATTTCGTGTCGTGTAACGAATGAGTGCGCGTTCCGGCTTCCGTCTCGCTTTTTGGTCGATGCCTACGGCGTTTCAATTAACGAAGGCACAAGCATCGCCGTGGTCGGGTCAGTCGTCCCGATCTCGAAATAGATCGCCCGTCTCGCCTATCCACGGATCACCCCGCGATGCTGACCCTTTGCTGCTCGTTTTCACGCCTTGTCATGCGATTATCCCGCCGTGGCTTTGTCATGCCATTCGACGGCATGATTTCGAACGAACCTTGGGCGAGCTTCAATCATTCGTGAACCTTTACCCTTAAAATGCCGAACTCGGCGTGCCCAAGGGACGCGAGTAACGTTCATCGAGCCGATCGAGCCATGCCGATGATTTTTTCGAAGAGACTTCGAAAGGAATGGTTTCTTAGTCTAAATAAAGAGTCACTATTATATGGAAAAATAGATTTTACTAAAGTAAAAATTTTGCTAGATACAGTTTTGAAAATAATTTTATTAGATCACTTAGACCATCAAAATAATTATGAAAATAATAGAACGTTAAAGCTGATGGCTAGAATGTCAAAACTTTTTGCAGCATTGTTCATTATGCTCGAGCGTCTTACATAATTATTTTGATAGTTTAAATTATTTTCAAATTTATATCTATAACTGAAGTTTTATTTCAGAAAAATCATTTTTTCCAAATAATACTCTAATTTTTTGCTGCAATTAATGTAATAATTAATTTCTGATATTTCTGATTTTATAATGCAAGAATTATAATAATTGTGTAATAAATATACACAAAAAGATTTGAGATTTTTAAAGTGCCATGTGGAAAGCGTTGCAAAGAAACTTTGTGTTAAATTCACATACACATAGGAAATTCCATCATTCTATTGTTAAGAAAAGTAATTACTCAATTTATTTCTTTCCTTTTAAGTAATATCTTTAACAAAAAATTTTTGTTGATAATAAACTTAAAATATATTTATTTTAGTTAAAAAAAATTCATTATTATGTACTCAAAACAAGAATTTATTTTCTTAAGAATATTACAAATTGATCGAAGAAGCGACTTTATATAATAAGCAAATTGAATTTGTTTATTATTAATTAATATCAATTAATAATTTTGATTGAAGTATATTAAACTAGGATTCAGAATATACCTTGAATAAATTTAATGCTTGTAATGAACTTAATAGATTTACGAATATATATACCTACGAACTTTTGAAATTTATGAACTTGAAACAATTATGAAATAATTATTATTTCTGTACAGTATTTTCCCGTAATGCGGACGGAAAACTGTATAGCACAGACGATATGATGTTGGCTAAATAATTCATATGAAAAAAAAATCGAATTTATGACTGATAATTAAAACTGGAGACTGCATAATTGAACGCCGTAATTAGCCATGAGCCATTTTTTATTATCATGACTGCATCGTTCGGTACTTCATTTGAAATAAAACTACTCTGACAGAACTGCAACAGACGGGAAAATTGAAAGAAAAATCAATATATTGTCAAAATTAATAATTCTTGCCCGCTGAGGTCAACAAACTTGTCGCGCCTACGGACAAGAAATCAATCAAAATACTTGAGAACTTATTGACATTACGTTAATTCCTGCACATGTCAAAAAGTATTGCACATCTCACTGAACAATTATTTATGCGAATAATTAATATAGTTTATATGATATAATATAGTTTATAATTCGGACTAGGTCTTGAGATACAAGAAATACAGATTCCAACAGGACAAGCGCAATTTCAGAATCCAAGATTATTGTATTTTTATTGTCTCATGTATTTAAAATAAAAGAATATATTTTCCAGTTTGTAAAATTTTTCAAATAACATCCTAATAATATCCTTTACTCATTTAAACGTGAAAGATCTATGAGGAAGATTTACAGAAGATAAACAAAGTAATATGACCAAATAATATAAATATATACTTATTTAATAATATTTAAATATATTTATTAATAAATATATTTATTAATAAATATATTTATTAATAAATATATTTATTAATAAATATATTTATTTTGTTAATATGAAGTTAGACCATCACTTGCTTTAATATATTCTTAATTAAGATATATTTTTCGAAGAAAAATGAACTTTTATATTTCGCGTCTAAGGACTGCCAACGATTCCTCGATGATATCGCGTGGGAAACACAGTCAGGCAAGGCAGAATCGAGAATCGATTGAGAAAGGTCCGCGTTCTCCAAAGAAAATCCAGGATTTTCCTCGTTATAAAGAGAAAACATTCGGATTTATCGTATGTTGTCACTGACGTAAGGCCCGGCAATAGAAGGGAGGAGCGGATTTAAAAATAACGTCACTTGAAGCAACCGCGTTGGTGGAAAATTTTCTCTCTCGAAATACATAACAGTATCTTTACGATGAGTTCCGTCCGACTGTTTCAAAATAAGAAATAATTTACATAGAACGCTAAAAAATATTTATCATGATATATTTATCTATGATAGCGAAATTTTATTTTAAAAAATCTCTTTCAACTCCAACGTCTCAATTTTAATATATGATGTTTTTGACTGACTTCAAATTAACATCTCTCTATATTTAAGTGTATAATTTATTTTGTGTTTTTAAATAAAGTTTTTGTTTTTAAGACTTGTTTATCATCATTCTATCATCACCTCAGATTATGACGTCAGAAAAAAATATAATAAAGATTGTAAGTGTTGTCTTATTGAAATGTATTTCCATATTAATATTTTGCTAGAATTTTTATTTTTTCGTTTTTCGCTGACGTCATAATCTAAGATAATAATGATGTGAACAGAAATCCTATTGTTAATATAACTATTGTTAATATAACTTTGTGTATTGTGAAAAGATTCGAAATTGATGTTAAATAAGCAGAAAGAATGATTTTGCTAAAGTATCTAAAAAGTATCTTAAACATCTTAAGTATCTTTTGTTAAGTTATTAAAATAATTATGTAGGACGTTTAAGCATAAAAGCAATGCTGCAAAAAATTTGAATATTCTAGTAACCACCTTGTGTGCATGCTACATAATTATTTGGATGGTCTAACACAATTATTTTCAGGTTTGTATTTAATTACGTTTTAAGATACACGAAAAAAAAATTGTGCTGAATTATCTAAAAATTTAGATAAATACAGATCTAAAAATAATTTTGTTGTAAACTATCAAAATTATTGTATAGAACACTAAAACATAATCAGTAATGTTATAAAAAGTTTTGGCATTGTAGCAACCACCTTGAGCTGTACAAAATTATTTTGATGATCTAACAAAATTTATTTTCTGATCTGTATACAGTTAAAAATAAAATGTTAATTTTAACTTATAGAAACGCATAGTAAAGTTTCTGAGACAAACAAAAACATTTTTGTAGATAAAAACGTTAATTTTAACATTCTTGCATGCTCAGAAAGTTTTCACTATAAGTCTCTAAGTTAAAATTAACATTTTATGCTTAACAGTATATTTAGCTAAATTTTTTAATGCTTTAATAAAACTGTTCTTTTGGTATATTACTTTAACAAAACCGTTCTTTGGTGTAGATAATGGTGTAGAGAATTTCAATACGAAGCAAGCTCGCGCAAATTGCAAATTGATTTGGTATCGTGAACAAAGGCTAACGCAATTAGCAGTGCAAATTGTCTTGCATGAGGAAGTATTATTCTGCGCTGATAATTTTATCGTCTGTTTGGCGGAGCGGCAACCGCATCAGGAGTATCAAACGGTACGCTCGAATCGTTTGTTATTTGCGTTCATCCTGGAGTGATTAATTATATTCTGTAATTAGTGTCGCATTCTCTGAATTGTTCTCCCGTTGCCCGAAAAGCTAGACTCAGTCAACGAGAATTATATGTGCCGCAATCGCTTCGAAAACACACTACCCTCTTCGATGTAGCTATTCCCTTCGTTATTCGGCGCGCACAAATTTTTCATTGGAACGTTTAATCGCAACAGTACATATTCTTTGTGAAAAGAAAACTTCTCTAAAATTAGATTCACCATGCGGAAGCATGATTTCAGATCGCACATCTATTTTTAACGTTAACAGATGAGTCGATCAATCGCACGTGTTACAACGAGAATATCCTCCGAGTAATTTTCAGCTTTAATTTCGCACTTTCTGTTTGCGGCTCTTCATATGCAATTGCAAACTCTCGCTTTCGTAATATAACTCATGTAGTATTTCGATAATTTCTGTCCGTTTTCATCTTCCTGCGGAAATATAAATGTCTATTCGAGCGGCAAATTGTACGCAAATTGACGGTCAATTTTAATTATGTTTTGTGATCTCGCAAAACGAACGTTCGAAAGCTTGATATGTTAATATGTTTAGCAGGATATATAAAAGTAGATTTAATCAAATATAATTTTTGTTTTTTATTAAGTGACGATCGACCGCGAGAAATACTTAACACAATTAAACGAAGAAGGCCATGTTCGGTCAAGATGGATCTTGTTTAATAATATTTTTAAGTAAATTTTACAATTTCCAGTATCAAAATTTCCTAATTCAAAATTGCAATGCATATAACGAAATCGGTAAAAAATAATTGCTCGTGTTTTGATCTTTCTACCAATTTTATTATCTGCATTGCAATTTTAATGACTCGTATTTTAATCTTTCTATCAATTTTATTATTTCCAGTTCAAGTAAATTGCCGATTATTTGTCGGTTTTGAAATCACAATTCTAAATTGGATTATGTAATATCACAAATTAAATTAATAGTCAATTTTTACTGATGCTAACGAATATCTTTAAAATACATGCACTATTAAGAATTTGTTGCTGTAAATAATTTATCTGAAAATAATTTAGATAAAGTCTAATTTCTCGAAGAGGAAGTTGCTTCTGACGACCTAAGATTTAAGAATAGAAATTAAGAAATAGATGTTAATTAGAACATTATTTTACAAACGTGAAAATTTGCTCTACGTTTATAAATCAGTTCATGTTCGTTTTATATTCGCATCGCGAAGCAGTGCAGTGCGGAGAATAATTCGATTTTTCCAACACAAAAAAGGAAATCCTCAAATCAAAGGTGGAATTGCTTGTTTTCGCTTGCGATTGTTGTCCGACATTTCAACGCATATTGAAACTGAAAATTCGCACGGATGATCATCAGGCAATTGACATGCGAAATTAGCTCTTTAATCACGCAGGTGATATCCCTGCGGCACCAAAGAGGAACGTTTAATTCCCGTCGCATAAATTATTTTCCGAAATAGAATCGATCAATTTAACTTTCATGTTATGCATGTCTGGCAATGGTCTCTAAATACGAGAGAAATTTGCATAATATACCAGTGTCCAAATGATGCTTTCATTAATTTAATTATACATCTCTCTTGCAAAATATAAAATACGACAAAAAGCGCCGTAGGAATATACAAATGCATATATTAACAATACATTTTACTGAGAATTCAAATTATATTAGATCTATGTACAGATTTTAAGTTTGTATTATGTAAGTACTTATATATATATCTCGATTCTTTCTTTCTCTCTCTAAATATCTAATTTATCTATTTAAAAATATGATTGTATTCTACTTGTTATATGATTCGTCTTAGCCAGTTATTTTTTTTTTTATTAATTTTATAACAAACTTATTTTTATTAGCATTAATTGCATTATTAAGTAATCAGCCGTTTTCTTTCTTTGGATTCCGGAAAGTTTTCCCAGGTCGAAAGCTTCTTTGGCAGCTCGACGACTGAAGGTAAAATCGGACACAGTGTCTTCTTTGTTCAAAGCGATACGAGCTTGGCAAGCTTTCGCACCATCTGACGGCTCTTCCGGAAGAGTTTTCGCACGGATAGCTTTTAAGCTTCGTGCGAAAGCTTACAAATGGTATCGCCATCTACCTATAACATAGAGAACAGATATTGCTGTATTATAAATAATTCAGCAGCTAAAACAAAATATCCTTATCTTTTCTATTGATTGTAGTTGTTAATTGAACTTTATCGAAGATTATAACTTTATTTTTTATCATATGAGTGTGATTAGAACAATCAATATTTTTTTTATCAATTGCAGATTTTATTAATTAGATAATTCTTTATCTAATTCTTCAGAAATTTATTACTTAAAGATTTTCCTACGTTATTCTAAGATTTTTTTAGTGCCTCGCACGGATACAACAAATGTCTTGATATATAAAATTGCATCTATTTCAAACGTGCAAGTCATATCTAGACTTTTGATCACAATTATTAGTTTATAAATTGTAACATTATAATAATGTTTAATTATATTAATAATAATAATAATGTTAATTATATGTAACATTAATTTTATTTCTACAAATTAGGATTAAATAACAACTAACGTATCTCATATTTTCTAATTTCACTTTTGTCTATCGATCTATTGATCGTATGATATTATGAATTTCTCAACATATACAACCACAACGCAGGATATATTGGCAGTTAATATTTTATATTTTAATCACACAATTAAATAAATAGACGTTTCGACCTTAAAATAGAACGCACGTTAACCTCGAGTATTTTCTAAAGAGAAGTTAGTCAACTATTGTAGTCTACTCCTGAGAATTCGTCTATTGTTAAATTCAGTCGAATACTCCCACCGCTCATCTTTAGGTATTCCACACATAATTAATCCAGATTCTAATGGAATGAATAATCTTACATTAATAATAATAATTTATAATCAAAATAACGATAATAATATAATATCTATGTACAATAACCTCCATGAGTCTCATCAGGACGTTCTTTTGGATTAATTTTATAACGCGAGATATAAAATTCTTATTGCGTTGTTGTGAGAATGTATTCGTATGCGTAAATTTGATGAAGGATTTTTGTAATACTGAAGATGACCTAATTTAAAATTGAAACGTCTATTTATTTAATTATTATGTGATTAAAATATAAAATATTAATTGCCAACATCCTGCGTATGTCGTTGAGAAATTCGTTGTGTTTAAAAATTTTACCACGTATTGACTTTTATTGTGTATGATATTATATTTTAGTAGCAATGCAAATATAAATATCAAATCTGTTACTTGCAGTTTTTTTTGCAACTTTGTGTGTAAGACATATCCGTGATGCTAAATATGTTTTGTTAAAGTATTCATATATATGTATGTATATATATATATTAGATATGGGAAAAAGTTCGTGGCGTTTTTCCCGTTAGATGGCATTAAAAAAACGCCACGAACTTTTTCCCACACCTAATATATATATATATCTCATCTATTTCAATCCGTTCTAATTATAGTTTCATAGGAGAATAGACGGTTACGACAGTTTCTAATATCTATGTATATTCAACTCCACGTAAGTCTACTACGTCATTAATGTTTCGTTTCTAATGCACGGAGTTTATGTAGAGTTTAGAGGTAGCGAGAAACAAATAGTTGTCTATGTAGCACAAACACGAGATGTGTTGAAAACTGCTACACTTTAAAATTAGTTTATTAGTTTATGCACAGTTGTTTTGCGTAACATAAAGTTCCTCCTGAATTTATTAAAGATTATTTATTAATCTGAAGAAATCATACGAAAAGTTGTAAATCTTTGTCCTTTAATTAATATGCGGGAATTAATTTTACGAAAAATTGTGCCAAAAATTAGCTTTAAATTCTTTATTTTTCTAAAATTACAATCATTTAGCTTTAATGACTGATACAATGACTGCTAAAAATTCGAAGATTCAATAATTGAACCAATTAATTCGAAATTATAATTTTTCTTAATCTCATTAAATGATGACAAGGAGGGTATTAACTTTTCAGAGTCGAAGGATCGCGGGGGAAAGAATCTCCTCCCGAGAGACTTATTGCGGAAGGATTGCTTTGATGTCGCGACGCGGCATCTCGCGCTATGCGCTTTTTAACCGCGTGTTGTCGTCGCGGCGGGTGGCGGCCTAATTATATGTGTTTCTCCGTATTTCTGGAAGCGGTCCGCGGATGGGGCGCGGTGCGATCCGCTCGCGGTACAGCGGGGACTTGTTTCTCAGCTTCAGTCGTGCGTGGTCCATCTCGAATCGCGCGCATATTTCGCAGTTGTTCCACAAGTGTACAAGGTGACTCTCAGTCCGATGTCCTGAGTACCCGATAGTCGTCGAAGATCACTCTCGCCCGCGTAGTCTCGCAGCCCATGAGGCGGGCGCGCGGATATCGAAAGAGCGAAATGGCTCGAATCGATCTTCGGCTCGATTAAATAATTTCACTTGCAAGTTTCCCTGTTTTCTGTTTAAAGATAATTTCGTTTTCTATTGATACAAATCGTCTATCATAATTTTGTCAAAAATTTTTGAAAATATTGTAATATAATTTTTTACGTAAATATATAAGACATTTGTTTCTAATATTGTCGATTAGTAACTTAGAAATTAATTATTAACAAGAAAATTAAAATTTTATGCTAACATTTTGAATTAAATAATTCGAATATGTGATTTGAGGAATTTAATTTTAAATCGTAATTTTTGTGTGTCATTTCTTGATAATTAATAACTAAGAGGCTATGGTCGTGTATAAACTTGCAGAATCTTTTCTGACGTAACAAAGAGACATTATCGAAAGGATTTTTTAAAAAGTGCCTACTGTGAAGAATTTAAATAGAGTGACGTTATAAATTTAAATTGTACGAAGGGAAATATAGCGACGAGAAGCATGGCGACTACGGAGATCTTTCAGGACTGGGATTCTCCCTACGAGAATCTCAGCGCATTGAGGACTTCTACGAGAAAAACCACAACAAAAACTACCAGAATAGAGGTAGGAAGGGTTAATTAAATTTCATACATTTAATAAATTTTATATTCGACACCCTACACATTTTGACTTTTAAATATTTGGATTTTTTATTCTTTAAAATATATTCTTTATTTTTCCAGATTAAAAAATTTACTTATTAATTTATTTTTAATTTTTTAAATTAAAATTAATTATTAACTTATTAATTTATTTATTAATCTATGTTTTTGGAAATTTTACTTTTGTCAATTCACGACCTTTAAGTTGTTGCCTTACACTACTCAGAGATTCTAAATTTTCAAATCTTAAATCAAACTAATTTAAAATGCAATTTAAGTCTTCAAATTCAGATTCAAATTCAGAGTCCAAATTCAGATTTTTGGATGTCACTACTAATTGCGTCGCAATTGAAACAAAAACGATTTACTTCTGGAATTAAATCTAGCTATCCTGCCAGAATCCGTCGCGCGTTTTTGCTCCTTCATACATCACACTGATTGTGTATCTCCACGCCTGTCAAGCAGATCATAAACATGGAAGGGTTAGATATAGAATGTTGCGACGCGAAGAACTCGTGGATTCGCGTCAGAGGATTAGACCGAGAAGGAAAAGCCAAGAAAGTGTCCTTTTTCTTGGCGCGCGTAGGTCGAGTACAAAGTAGCTACCGCAGCATGCGATTACTCATCGGGAATAGTTTATGATTTTCCGGCTGTTTATCTGTGAATCAGGTCCGCTAAGCAATGGCGGCCTTGCGTCCTGGCAACCGTTCTGTAAACGCACGGAAAACACTGCACTTTAAAATACAGTCGTGTTTTCAAAAAAAGTCACGAATTTTGTTTGTAAAATAAATGTATTTTAACATATTAACTGATTCAACGAAAGTTTAAGTCATTAGATCTTAATCCCTTCAAATCCCTCAATCCCTCAATCCCTAATCTGATTTTAATGGAACCATTAAAATAAAAAAGACTAGTTTAAAAAAATAAAACACTTTTTTTCAATTCAATACGAAAACATTAATAAGTAATTCATATTAAACAATTAATTTTTCGAAATTTGTATTATTTTTTTTAATATACATATTGTTAAATACATCTAATCTTCGATGATATCAATAGAATTAAATAATTTCAATGGAAAATGTTTTCAAATTGTACATATTTGATGTACATTATTATGTACGCAGCGTCTGAAAGGATTAAATTCGTGTTACTTATTTATTTAATTATTAGAATCGAGAAAGAAATTATGAGCACTTAATTTTTAATTCCTTCTAGTTTAACAAATTTGAAAAATTTTTATTGCATTAATCTATTATCTGACATTAATAAGATGAATGATATCAATAATGTTCTTTAAATTCTCCGGAGTGAAATCTTACACTAAAGAATGAAAATTGAGCCAATCTTGAAAAAGAGTGGTTCAATTTCTTTTCCGAGTGACAACTGGCTCTAAAAGTTTCAGAGAATAATATATACAATATAATGAGCGTAAGATAAATAAGCAGTCGAATTTCCGACCTTGTTAGCGCCACTTTTGCATTGACAACGACGTGCGACGCATATCACGACACCAGTCACGCCTGGTATGTTGGCATTGAAATCTCGGAACCGATAGATGCATCCGGTCGGGACTCCTTAAAAATACGCCCGATATAAATAGGGGCTAATGTGACGCTAAACAAAAGTAGCATGTATAAGATACGGGAGGGAGAAATACGCTGCGTTGCGCGTTCAAACGGGTATTTTTCATTACCTCTATAAAAATAATACACTGTCTTTTTTTGTGTCGCGGTTGCAGCAGTTGGCCACATGCCAGATGGCGGAATAAAGATCACAATAAAAAAAGATTATTACGCAATTCGCGATGATTTGATATCTATAGTCGCGCGCGTCTGTTTCCGAATTTATGTCATCGATCGCACCGCGTTTCTCATGTGTTTCTCTGTATCCTAAGTCGAATAGAACGCATCGGCCGTTCGTTCGTAAGTTCAATCGATAATTGAAAATGTCGCGTTCAGCTGCTGTTTTCCCGAGCCGTCCAACTTTGTTGAAATATTACGTGCGAAATTCAAGTCGAATAAAGTGCGCTACTTTGGCGTCAAAAGCTATTTAGTTCTAAATTCGCGAAACTTTGGACTTTCATGATCTCGAGTAGGTTCTATAAATTTCCTCGATGTAATAATATTCGCAAATTCTTCGAACCGTCGATTCATTCGGCTCTTCTCAGGAACAACAATGTGTTTTGGCGTATCGACACCTGGCTCCGTTTCTTTGGCGATGGTCAAACGGACCGCGCGGCCATACGCGAAATCGCGCTTTCCGCGCATTTTCCGCGATATTTCGGAAACATGGCATGGTTCTCGAAATATCAGACAGCTTGAGACTCGTTCTTGAGATTCCGCCGGGATGCGAAATTTCACGCGCTTAGGATACGTTCTATTTGGCGTGAGTATCGCAATGAGTATCGGAGTATCATCTTGTCTTTTGTTATTTATCAAATGTTAAACAAGGATGAAATAGTATTTGCGAACGCCAAGCGAAACGTATTCTTAAACCTGATCTACAATGTGCTCTTTATTTTTTGTTTCTTTTTGCCTCTTGCTTTTTCCCTCTTTGTGACCGTTTCATCAACAGTTATGTTTCTTTTCTCTGTTTTTTGTTCTCTTTCGAAGTTCGTCAACTTTTATCTCGAGCAACGGAAAACGAAGAAACAGTTTAAAAAGTATAAAAAAACAAGAAATAAAAAAATTGATAAACAACAAGAAACAGGAAACGAACATTCAGCTTTCCTCAGAAACAAGAGATCAGGCTTCAGGCTGATAAGGTGAATGTACCAGTTAATGAACCCAATTATTGGACAAAATAACAAAGATTTCAAAATTAAACTTTTAATGGCTCTAAATAAATTCATGTTGTTATAAATTTTTGTAAATAGCTGATTTATTTAGAGTTATATATGCACGGAGAGAATTTTTTCTTAGAGTTTACTTTGAAAATATGATTCAACTTCATTCTGGGATAACATTGTATTTTGAAAAATTTTACGTAAATTTCTCTCATTAATAAAACTATAATAAATTATAAAATAAGTATGATTAATTTTACTGAAGTGCGGAATAAAAATTTTTAAAATGTCATATTGTATCACAACTATCATATTTTCAAGATAAATTTTAAGAAATAATTCTCTCCGTTTCTCTCTGTATCGTTAAAAGTTTCATATTTCAAATTTTGTATTCCTAATTATCCACCAACTGATACATTTACCTTATTACATTTATTGTACGACAATTTTTTCATGCCTGTTAATTGATTACAGAATAGGAAGATTCGAGAATCTCTCTGTTCTGCAATTAAGTGACACGCTTGAAAAATGTGTATGACAAATGATAGTCTTAAATATATCGCATACTTATTTCACTGGCCTTACTCTGGAGATTCATCGGTTGTATTTTCGAGATGGCGAATTTGTTGGCAAATGCGAGATGCAAAACGAAGGATTTTTCAGAAGTTTTCGTGAAAATGCCAGCGGACGGCGCGATCACGACGAGAACTTTTAATCACGCGTGTAAATCATTGTCAAGATACAGCGACTTATAAATTATCCGTGGAAGATTTACGATACAAATTGCGATCTCGCGCTTCGTGTTGGCGTGGTTCGACACACAATGGCCTCAAGCCTACAATGTACAATTAAGTGCGTACGCTTGAATACAATACTAATGATAATTGACGGAACTGTCGAGTAATTTGTGACGGCTGTCTTTCGCAACAATGCCATGATGAAAGTGACTGGAAAAGCGCGTGAGAGCGTCCAGATAAAGTAGGTAGCGCCTAGAATGTCTAGATATAAGGCTTAGTCCACAACTTTGCTTTAAGAAGCCAAAAGCCATAGGAAATTGCTTAATCATGAATCGAATATGAAAAAAATAATCAACTATGTGATTGTTCAATTTTTTATGGCTTACGGTCTTTTAAAGCAAGATTGTGAACTTAGCCTAAAGCAAGATTGTGGATAAAGCCTGAAAAAGATGTAAGTCGTAAGAAATTGACCAGTCGATTATTTTTGTCATATTCGACTGTGATTGGTCAAGTTTTACGATTTACCTCTTAAAGAGGTTGTAAGGCAAATGCGATATGTTAAAAATTACAGACATTATTCCAAATTGCATTTAAAAGTAATACAAAAAAATTAGAGACAGTTCATCATCTGAATCAAAAATTATTATTTCAATAAAAAGTAATATTTTTTAAATTTGTACTCTAATAGAAATATATAAAAATGTATTATAAAATAATGATAAAAATCTCAATTTTTTTT